>Ga0315909_10000029_pt1 | contig 186506 bp, 154 predicted proteins | sample LakEriMetagenome_11_FD_203527 | JGI IMG/M metagenome (GOLD analysis project Ga0315909, IMG submission 203527) | Freshwater fungal communities from buoy surface, Lake Erie, Ohio, United States - Buoy 2 MA125 | ecosystem: Environmental > Aquatic > Freshwater > Lake | place: USA: Lake Erie, Ohio... | reverse complement strand
GTTAACCAGCCGAGTTTCTCACAAACCTGTCAGTTAGAGGCGATCCGTCAGGAGATGCTGCGTCAGCAACTCAAGGAGACCGTCACAGAGGTTAGGTTTTTACTTGCTGATTTGGATGCCAATAACATCTCTGGCGCGGTTGAAAATGAATCGCTCAAGCTCATTTGTGCTGAATTGGAAAAAGTATCCGATGAAACTCTCGCGAAAGCAGCATCCTTGTTGCGTGATGTCGCTGGTTTGGATACTAAGAAAGCAAATGATGGGCTCGCGCTCATGGCAGCGGATGCGATGGTGAACCAGTCTGCTCGTGAACTCGCAAAAGTCGTATTGCAACGCGGTATTGATCCTGCTCGCGAAGTGTTTGCACTCGAACTTCATATGCTCTCTCAAGAGCAGGCGAAACTCCGTCAACTCACAGTTGATTTTGAATCCTCCAAGGATGATAAGGCATTGGAATTGATTGCAAAGCAACAGGATGAACTGGCGGGTTGGACCACCGCCTTGCTCACGGATTTGGAAAAAGGCATGCGCTATGATAAACGTCCTCTATCAGTTTTAACCCTTTTACGCAGGATGAAAGAATTGCGCGCCTCTGGAATTGAGAGCGGCATGAAAGAAACCGCCGCACTCATTCAGAAGCAGCAGTTCGCCCAAGCATCCGAAAAACAGCTGCAAATTATCAAACCATTACTCAAAGCGGAGTATAGCGTTCGGACCGGTGCGGAATACGCTGCAATCAAGGCGAACCATGAAATGCTCAGCTCTCTATTAGCTGAGCAAGTCAAACTGCGCACGGATTGCGAAGCCCTGAAAGACGATCAGTTTGTCACGAAGCGTGATGAATTAATCGCTAGCCAGACGCGGTTGAGGAAACTCATTTTGCAGGCAATCATTCCATCGATTCCCGCACCTCGCACACGCTTGTTAGATCAAGCTTTGCCTGTTATTCCTCCAGTGGATGCTCTGCGTGCTGCTACCGAAAAAGGCATGACCGAAACACTTGCGGAGTTGGGGAATGGATCGAAAGCGACAACTATCGCAAAACTCCAATCAACAGAAAAATCTCTAGGGGATCTCAACGAAATCGTCAAAACATGGTCGGCGCAACTGGCTCTACAAACTCAGGGCCTGACATCCCTCGTCACCAATTCCACAAAACGCCTGACCAGGATCGAAGATTGTGAGAACCGGCAGATTGCGCTTCTTGAACAGACTGAAGAAGCGGCCCTTGATAAAAAACCTGTCAAGGCTTTGGCTGAGACCCAGCGCCGGCTTGCTGAAGAAATGGTCAGTTTCAAAAAGGAATTGCTCGAGCAGAATCGATTGGATCCCGATAAGGATGTGGTGCCGATTTTGAAACGCATTGAGAGAATTGGCACAGCCATGACCAAAGCTGCGGTGGCACTTGAATCCAACAAAGCCGAGGATGCTCTCTTGGTTCAGGAAGAAGTATCCGAAGCTCTGGCATCGGCTAAAAAATTGGTAGCAGAACAGGGCTCTAGGTTGGGTTTGATTCAGGGAATTTTTGCATTCCAGAAAGCGGTTAGTAATTCATATCAGGCAACGATCGATGTGGTTGATCAACAGAATGACCTGATCAAGGCTTGTAAGGTATTGGATGAGAATGATGAGAAGGCGATTGCAAAATTGCTTCCTACGATGAAAAACCTGCTTCAGTGCCTCGCAGATGTGGCTCCGCTGTTGGATGCGGTGGCAATCAGGTTGGATGCCGGCTCAGCACTGCTTTTTGCAGGTTCCGATGTGGAAGACGCCATTGCCTCGATGGAAGATGGTGATATGGAGGATGCTCTCGATGCCCAAGAAGGTGTTGCTGAATCACTGACAAAAGTAAAAGGACTCATCTATTCTGTCACCGGGCAAACTAACTATTTGGCCGAGATTATTGAGTTTCTTCACGAGTCTTTGGCAGAAGTGGCGTTGTTGGAATCCGAACAACTGGATCTCCGCTCTATACTTGAAAGTAAGCCCGGCGAAATGCCTGCCGATGTCGTTAAGCGTCTGGAACAATTGCAAAAGACCACGGAGTCACATGGTAACCTGATCCAAGGAATCATGGGTAATTTGGAAAACTTCAAAGCCTATAAGGCCGCCAGGCATGCCGAAAAAATCGAAAAACTCAAAGCAAAACTGGTGAAAATCGATCCGCTTCTGCTTGAGGGGCCTGAGGGTATATCGGATTACACCAAAGCTGCCAAAACGATGACAGAGGCCTTGCGTTTTAGTAAATCAGGTGATTCTGCTGCGGCTATTGAGCAAATGAAAATTGCCGAGACTGCACTGAATGATAACGGTCAACAGCTCTATAGCGTGATAAGTATGCTTTATGGTCTTTCAATCATCGAAGTGCTCTCCACATCGCCACCAGAACTTCCTATCTTGTTAGATGTTCTGGCATTAGCCAGCGAACAGAGAACGATTTATCAAAAAGCCCGGTTCGACAAAGACGTGGTGATTTCCGATCTGATGAAAGTTCAAGAGAAACTCGATTCTAGTTACCTGAAGTTGACTCAAGTTGAGGCTCCAAACGCGATATTGGTCAGTGCACAGAAGAGCGCGCTCCAAGCGACCAAGGCTCCTTCTCGTGAAGAAGTTGTGAAGTCCCTTGCGATGAATGATGAATCGCTTCGCCACTACATCATCGAACAAGCGCTGATTCTCGATACATCGCTTAAACCCGCGCCTGCTTCAAGCGATCCTGTCATCACAGAAGCGGAAACAGATGACCTTACGGTTTCTGATCTTGCTATGGCTGCGGCCGATTTCGCCAGCGGTGAAGCACCCAAGGACAAGCGCACCGAGTGGGAAGTGCTTGGGACAAGAAATCGCGCCGCCCTCAACCAGAATTTTGCCCGTGAGCTGCCGCTCGAATATCGCGGCATGCTGAAAGATTATTACGAGAAAGTTGCTAAATAATGATTATGAAACTCAGAAATCTAACAAAAACAACCACTTTGCTGTGTATCGCTTTCGTAGGCATTTTTTCCGGCGCACTTATTGCACAGGAAAAAGGCGCGCCAAATCCTACGGTTCTCGCTGAGTCGGAAGATACGGAAGAAGTAAGCGCTACTGAACTCACCGAAGCCGCCGACCGTGCCATCGAGAAGGGATTTGCATTCCTTATTGCGAGTCAAAAGCCGAATGGCTCTTGGACAAGGGACGATGGGGCTTATGATATCGGCGGAACTTCGCTTGGTTTGATGGCCTTCATGGTGAAGGGGCATTTTCCTGGATTCGGCCGTTACGGCCCACAATTGAATAAGGCGAAGGATTACCTTTTGACCAAGGCGAAGGAGTCCACGAGCGGTGTGGTGGGGGGAATGTACGAACACGGATTGTTTACCCTCGCGCTGTCGGAATTATGGGGCATGACTCATAATGTGGAGGATAACAAAGTCATCCAAGAAGCATTGGAGAAAGCGGTCGCTGTCATCCTTCGTGCTCAGAGTCCTCTTGGCGGCTGGCGCTATTCGGCTCGTCCTGATGCGGGACAGGACACTTCTGTTACCGCTACGGTATTCATTGCATTGGCATCAGCTCAACAGGCGGGCATATTGGTTCCGACAGAGACGATTGATCGTTTGGTCGGGTATTTGCGTGAACAGGTTTGGAACGAAGCTACCGGCGGATTTGGCTACCAAGGAAAGAGCGGAACGACCATTGCCTGCACGGCAGGTGGTGCATACGCCGCTCAGCTTTGTGGCAAGCGTGATACGGAGTGGGTCGCGGCCGCCATCAGATATCTTGAAAACAGTCCTAAAGTGTTTTCGAGGCAGGAAATTGGCTATTATTATTACGCTCATTATTATGCGATTACAGCCATGGTTCAGGCGGGTGGAGATCACTACGCGAAATGGTATCCGCAAATCCGCGACTCTCTCATCCAGCTTCAGCAACCCAATGGTTCTTGGAATGAAAAAGAAAATGACTATCCAAGTAACACGCCGATGGCGATTATCATCCTAGGAACTCCTCATTGCTATATTCCCATTTATCAACGTTGATGCGCAAATAATGAAATTTTTTTCAGTATTTATTAGTATTAGAACCAACCAATAACCCAATCCATGATCACTCTTAAGAATAGAACCCTGCGAACCATACTCGCGCTTATCGTATCGTTTGGCTCCTTTTTGTCACCGGTTGCCGCTAAAGAACAGGAGAAAACTCCGCTTTCGGCCCGTGGGAATACACTACTCGAAAAATACACTAAGATGCTCGATGAGTTGAGTGCGGAAGTTAAAAAATCTCTGCCTGCCGTGGACGAAGCCAAGAAATCAGCATTCATGGCAGCTCGTGCTGAATGGAATGCACTCAAAGCCCCTGAAGAAGGCTCGTCTCCGAAAGAGCAAAATGATTATAAGGAAGCGGTTACAAATATCGAGGCTAAGTCGATCGAAACAGCCAGGGCCTTACTGACGGATTTGGACGGTTTTCTAGGAAGTGACAAACTGGATCCGAGTTTGATGAAAATCGCAATCATCACACAAGCTACACCTCACGGTCTCGCGGAATTTGCCCAAGCTGGAGCAGAACAGGAGAAAATCATTAATGATTTGTTGGCAAATCAAGCACTGATGAAACAAATCCTCGAAGCAGGTGGTGCTAATGGCGGCGCATACGGACAAGCCATGCAGATCTATGCTGCGATCCAAAAAAAGAGCGCGCGCTCTCGTGAGGTCGGCAGTGTTTTCCAAAGACTCGCACTCGGCACAAGTCTGCAAACTCCATGGAAAATTGGGGAGGAAAAAAAAGGCATCTACGGCCTTGTTCTTACAACAGAGCTCAGATCGGATCAGGTTGAGCGTTACATGTATTATGAAAAATGTTTTCTCGAAGGCGAACTCGATCCTGGATTCAAGGATTTGACGACATGGGAATATCGTTTCGCCACAGACTCTCCTTATTCAAATGAAGACCTCACATGGTGCAGGAAAATGATGCGAATCTATCGCCCAGACCATATAACTAATCCGGATTACAAATGGCGCTATGCCCGTATTGTGAAAACCGATGTCCCTTACGGCACGCCTGCTGACGCGGATGGACCGCTTTTGGGCAGAATGCCGGAGTTGGGCAGCACCGTGCAGCAGATACTTGCTCTTGGTGGTATTTGCGGACCTCGTGCGTTCTTTGGCCGCTTTTCGCTTCGCGCTTTCGGTATTCCCTCCAAGCCATCGTCACAAACAGGACACGGTGCTCTAAGTCACTGGACGCCGGATGGATGGACGATTTGTTTCGGTGGCTGGTGGTCTGTTGCATGGTGTGGTCCGCAAGGCGGACTTGATTTGTTGTTAGAAACGCAGTCACGCAAGTTTTTTGACGATTATTTCAAAGTGCTCCGAGCTCAATGGATTGGCGATGCTCTAAATGAAAAGGATGTAAATATTCGTTTGTATGGTGTCGGCGGTGATTTCTGGAACAGTTTAGCGTTTTGTAAAAAGCAGGTCTTGGTGAAAGATGCCGAGTTGAAAGCCCTCGAGCTGACCGGCGGAGAGCTTGCTGAATCGGATCATCTGACTGGCGATGAATTGGCTAAAATTATCGAAATCCCAGAAGAAGACCGTCAGGTTGTGATTTCCGGAGATGGTGTGATTACAATCCCCGCTGCGGGTTGCTACTCACCCAAAGAGCCTACGGATCGAGTCGTATTTATGAGAAGCTGGGATAATAAAGGTTCTCAAGTTCACTACAGCCGCCTCGGTAGTCGTCCTGAACTGATCAAATACCGTGTCGAAGTTCCAGCTGCTGGCGAATACGAGCTCACTGCACAACTCGCTACCGTATCGTTCAAACAGGATATGATTTTCCGAATGAATCGCGAAGATCCGGTGACTCATCCGATTCCTTATACCCAGGGCATGTGGGGTGAGATGCAGCCACTCAGGGTCAAACTTGACGAAGGGAAAAATACGATAAGTGTCACGGCACGTGCTACGAATCGTGGAGTCACTTTCAAGAGCTTTCAGCTTAAGCCAGTGAAGTGAGGCACTTGATTTTAATATCAAACATCTTCGTTACATGAAATCGCAATCTCGTACAGGTATCCTTAACTTTATTGTTATTTTCAGTTTTTTCTGCGCGTTCGTTGCATCGGCACAGGAAAATGGTACGCCGATTCCACTAGAAAAGATTACGGCTCTCGAGGAAACCTATACAAGTAGCAAGACGGAAAGCTCAGCTGCGCGCAAACGGCTGTCCGTGAAGCGTTTGATTAGAGATGCTGGCGAACTCGTGGCGGCCAATGCCACTGCGCCGAATCGATTTGAGGTGCTTGGATTGATGTCCCGCGCTCAGAAAGAATTGTTGGATGCGGATAATTCAACCGAGAACCGTGAAGCGTTTTTGCAAACTTGCAAACTGCTGCTGGCCGCACCCAATGATTACGCCTCACTCCGCTTCGATGCAGATTTGCTTTTATCACAAAGCGAGATGGTACGTAAAGGAGCTGATACAAGACAAAGAGCTCAGGCACTGATGGATCTTGTTGGGCGCTATCGCGGCACGGAGATCGAGACCAAAGCAATCAAGGTTGCGATCGCAATGGCTCTGGAACTGGGAGATAACCTTGTGATCGATGATTTGATGAATCTCATCTCCGAACGTTTTTCTGGGGATTTGGATATGCTAGCTTACCAGCGCGAAAAACTGGGTGGCCAAGTGATCGGTGCATGGTTCACAGGAACCTTCGAAAAGTCTGATGGGACGGTGATGCGGTTTCCGATGGATGCCATGGGTAAATCCACCATCCTGTGTTTTTGGTCGAAGGAAGGCGATGCAGTCAAGGAGTTGGAGGCTCTCGCGGCAACGGTCAAAGAAATGCAAGCGGAAGGTTACGGCCGAACCATGATTGTCAGTTTCAATTTGGATGAATTGCCCGATGCGGGTGCGAGTATTTTAAAGGAAATAGGAGTCGACTGGCCTGCTTTGAAGCTTCCCGGAGGTCGCGAAAACCCGTATTACAAAATCTACGCAAATCGCAATCCTGCCTATAAAATCTTTGCAAATCTCAATCCTGCCTACGTACCGCTCAGTGTTTCAGTTCAAGCGGCACTTCTGATGGCGGGATCAACTCGGAACAATGCTCCTGTTAAGGCAGATGTAACAGTGATGCCGGATTTCAAGCGTTTGGTTGGGTTGAGTCTCATTAGGGAATGGGCCACGCCTCGCTATACCAGCCAGTTGGTTTCCTTTATCAACGGTGAGTTCCTTGTGATCGATCCGCAAGGACCTTTGGATCCTTCAAGACCTCCGGAAATCAAATCACTGGGTTCAAATGCCAAACCACTCACCCGTTCGGATGCGTCAGTACCGGAGGCGACACTGAATGCCATTCAGGATTGTTTTGTCATGTCACCGATTCGCTTTCGGACGCCTAACATTGATCTCAAAGCCAACTTTGAGAAAGCCGAGGCCTTATGTGCCAAAGCTATAAAAGATCATCCGCAAGCCCCTGATCTTTGGATCGTGCGCAATCGCCGCATCATCGCCCTCATGGCACTCTGGAAATTCGAAAATGATCTTACGGTATTCAATCGCGCGGCTGCCGAAGCGAAAGCCCTCATCGATTCCAAACCTCCTGCTGGAACAGACATTATCGCACGTTTTTGTCTCGCACGGGTGGCTTTGCGCTCTTTGGAAGTGAAACCGAAACAAGTGATTGCGGATTTTCTATCAGCCCTCGGCGGAGATAAGGCTCCGGGTCCTGCACTTGCGGTTGCTGCCATACTTGCCTTGGAAATCGGAGATCGAATGCTCCACGAAGAACTCCGTAGAAACATCCTCGATCGGTATATTGAAGAACCGATGATGTGGGTGGCCATTTCCTACATGATGGATAGAAATAACCGCTACTGGCTCTATCAGGTGCCGTTCTCTGCTGGTTGGAGTTATGGAAGACGCTATGAATATTATCTTTCCAAAGGCGAACCCGATGATTGCAAACGAACTGTCACGGCGGAATTGAAAAAACTCGATGATACATCGTTCCAAATCCCGAAAGATACCTCAGGAAAGTGGGCCGTGATTTATTTCAGATCCATCGGAAACCAAGATCCTGCAGGCATCACCCGGAGTCTCGTAAATGATACCAGAGGGCTTAACACTTTCATGGAGGCTCGTGGCCTTGGCGATGTGCAAGCGTTCTATGCAATTCTTGATGATGATGCTGAAAAAATAGGAGCTCTTCTCAAGCCATCCGATAAGGGAGTGGCGCCTATAACTTGTCCAGTCATGATGGTGCCGAACGGACTCAAGAATCCGATCGTCCAAAAACTAGGCATCGAATCGGAAGACGAGGTTGCGAATGTTTTACTCATGCGGCCTGATGGCAGCATCGCTGCCATGCGTTCGGGTAGGTATGCAAATATTCAAAACATCATCAATTGGCACGATGAAACCCTAGTCAATGCAGCGTTGGACAAAGGTGATATTGAGGAAGCCAAACGTCTTGTGTTTCAATTCGCACCTGCGGAACCTCCGGTCTCGACCGATCCTAAAAAGAAAAATGTCAAACCTGCCCCGCCAAGCACGGAGCACCTGCGTGCAAGAGCCCGTGTGTATTTGGCGATGAAGGAATACGATAAGGCCCTTGCTGATGCGGAAGAAGTTCTCAGTCGGCAAAAAGCCACCGATGGCGGCATGAGTCTCCGCTCTAAGGAGCTTGGTATCATTGAAAAACTGGTTGAGGAAATTCGTAAATTTGTCCCTGCTAAGAAAGAGTAGTAAGCTGTCTTTCTTTGGCTAACTTGGTTCAGTTAGATGACTTCCAGGCGCTATCCTTGTTTTATTTGAATATGACATCCATTCCCATGGCGGATTTTCTCAATAGCTTGGGTATTTTCTTTGGATCGCGTGGCTTGAAGATGCGATAAGCAAAGCTTAATAGATGGAGCGTAAATAGGTGATCGATAAGTCGATAGCCGCGTTGCTTTCTGAGAAGAATGCTCGACGCCCATGAGAGTGTGCGGCGTTTGATATGAAACGGTGAGAATGAAACCTTGATCCGGTAGCGATCTCGATCCGTGGCGGGATAACTTTTCTTGTAGGTCTTTTTAGTCTCACGTATTTCTTCCGCGAGAGACTCAGTAAAGGGCAGAAAATAGTATCGGCGTGCAAGCAGGATGAGATGAAAGAAGTCACGCATGTGTTCGATATCTTCGACAGGCAACTCGGCCTTGCGTGCGAGAGAAATCATCTTCGGAAACAGCAACGATGCGGCTTCGGATGTTCGTATCGAATATTCAGGATCGCGGATAAAATGGCATAGGATCTTTGAGACGGCGTGATTGATGAATAGACCGTCCCAGTAGAGATGCAGAAGGGGAGGGATGCGCACGCGCCGGAAGAAGATCTTCTGACGAGCGAATTCCTCAATGTAGTAAATTTGCTTAATGACAGTGTCCGCGTGGCGCAGGAGTTCGATGGCTGCGGGCGCTCGATTTGAACCGAGTATTTCATGAATGGATTGTTCGATACTTCGCTTGTAGCGAAACACATGGATTGCGACAGCAACGTTGAGTCGAATCCATATATCCGAATGGCGATTTCCACTCAGATACGCCAGCCTGCAAAATCTGTGCCACCCGCCTGTCTGACACCAGACCGACATGCCCACTACGTTTTCCGCTTTTTCAAGTTCGCGCGCAAAATGTTCACAATCCGCTCCGATAAATGAGGGAAATTCACCCGCACCTTCGTATTCACGCCGTGCCTGCAGTTCGACTATTTTCGGTTGTTTGACGTGAAAGAATGCCTTGTTTAGAGGGATGTGACGGAAGAAATCACTCTCACCATGTTTCATTGAAACGATGAAATTCGGCGAATCGATTCCATGCAATGTTTCTGTTAGGGTTCCTCGATGCCAGATCAGGTCTCCGATTCGATGCGCTCCTACCGTCCATGTTCGGAGGATGAGTTTTTTATTTCGCTTCTCAAATTTTGGAAGAAGCTTGCGGATCAGTTGGTTGGTCTCACGTGGGTTGCGCAAGTGCAGACGTGTGCGGATCGGATCCTTTACATCGACCCCATCGCTTTCACCGATGCGTAGGATGATTCCTGAAAGCTGCGGGAAATCGTCGAGCGTCTGATTGACGAGCGAGAGGTAATATTTTTCCAACTCTAATTTATCATGTGAAAGTGATTCTTCTATCGCTGCTGTGAGTGGGATTACATCGCTCGTGAGAAAAACCTTCAGACCGAATTCTTCTGTGAGAATATCGAACAAGGATGAAAACTGATTACGGAAGTATGCGATGCTGGCTGCGACTTCCGGCTCGTGCAGGGGATGGTTTGCAAGGTGGGCGAGATCGTCGAGTGTGACGGCGTTGTAACCCAATTTTGAGACCTCGTTAGCGAAATCGCGCATATCGCGTTGAATACGCTGCCATTGTTGAATGGCTTCAGGACCCGAAGTGAGAAGATGGGTGAAGGGTATTTTCGACCAATTGATACGGCTATTTTTGTAGTTCCGGAAAAACGGGCCGATGGCATCGATGAGAAAAAGCTCCATGAAATACCCTTGATAAAGCTTATCCCCTGAGAGCTTAGCGAGGGGGTGGGTGTGACGTATTTGTCACGATATCAATAGATATGCTTGGTCCTGAATACGCAACGGACATGTCGCACAGCGGACTCTCACTCAAAATAATCATTCTTGTAGCCTATGTTGATCACGTATAGGTAGAGCCTATGGATGATTTCCAAATAAAATCTTCAGCTGATCAATTAGCAGATCATTTGAAGCAACAGATTGCCCGTGGTAATTTTCAAAATCATATGCCAGGAGCTCCCAGCATGGCGAGTGTGTTGGGTGTGGATCATCGTTTGGTCATCAGCGCCTTCGAGATCCTCGAGCAGGAGGGTTTATTGGTTTCTGAAGGGGTAGGTAAGAGGCGTCGTATTTTGTTAAGCGATAAGCAAAAGACGCCACTGATGAGATTTCAAATCTTTACCTATGAGGAATGCGATAGGCAATTGTTCTACCTAGTTGATCTACAGCACAAATTAATGAACGCTGGTCATATATGCGCTTTTTCATCAGTTACGCTTACAGGTCTGGGAATGGATCTGATCAAATTGAAGCGATATGTTGAAAAAAATGATGTTGATGCATGGATTACTTTCGCGAGTTCGAAGCAAGCATTAGATTGGTTTGCTGCGCAAAAAACTCCAGCATATGCGCTTGCTGGACGTATGGGCAAAACAAATATTCCCGGATGTCGGCCTAACAAAGTCCCAGCACTTAGAGTTGCCGTGCGGCGTTTGATTAATTTGGGTCATCGCCGAATTGTGATGATGGTTCGTGAAGAGAGGCGAAAGCCTACACCCGGACTATCTGAACGTGCGTTTATTCAAGAGCTTGAATCTAACGGCATTAAAACGGGTTCGTATAATCTTCCTGATTGGGAAGATAATGTTGATGATTTTCATCGTTGTCTGAATTCTCTGTTTAAGCACACACCACCCACGGCACTTATCCTAGATGAAATGCAGCATTTTTCTGCGGCCCAGTTGCATCTCGCTCAAATGGGTATTAATGCCCCACGTGACATATCGATCATGTGCATGGATCCCAATCCTGCCTTCAACTGGTGCAAACCAACGGTAGCCCATATCGACTGGGATGCGGCTCCCATCGTGAGAAAAGTAATGCGATGGGCGGATCGTGTTGCTCTTGGTCAATATGACAATAAACAAGATTTCACTCCCGCTAAATTCATTGAGGGCGAAACAATAGGTCCGGTGAGGAAGTCTTAGGTTTGATATTGAAAGAGAAATCTTTTCCTTAAAATCGATCCAGCTCCATGACTTTGGTCCATGCACTGATGAAGTCTTTGAGAAATTTTTCCTGTGAATCACTGCAAGCGTAGACTTCGGCGAGGGCACGGAGTTCGGAGTTGGAACCGAATATGAGATCAACCCTTGAGCCGGTCCATTTGACTTCGCCAGAGTGACGATCGCTGCCTTCAAAGATATCCTCGTGAGGAGAAACAGATTTCCAGGTGGTGCTCATGTTGAGAAGGTTCACGAAAAAATCGTTGGTAAGTGCCTCGGGACGCTTGGTGAACACGCCAGTGTTGGATCCATCAGCATTGGTTTTCAAAACCCGCATGCCGCCGACGAGGACGGTCATTTCCGGCGGGGTGAGGGTCAGTAACTGGGCTTTATCGACCAACATTTCCTCGGCAGATGTGGTGTAATAGGTTTTCTGATAGTTGCGAAAACCATCAGCATGTGGTTCCAGCATCGCGAACGATGCGACATCGGTTTGTTCTTGCGATGCATCGGCCCGACCCGGAGTAAAAGGCACGTTGACGTTATGTCCTGCGTTTTTCGCCGCTTGCTCGACTCCTGCGCAACCGGCGAGAACGATAATGTCTGCTATGGAAACTTGCTTGCCCTTAGCTGCGCTGACGTTGAATTCCTTTTGGATTTTTTCCAATACATCTAAGACTTTGTTGAGCTGGGCGGGCTGGTTGACCTGCCAAAAGCGTTGTGGCGCGAGGCGTAAGCGACCTCCGTTGGCGCCGCCGCGTTTGTCCGAACCACGGAAAGTCGATGCAGCTGCCCATGCGGTGGAAACCAGTTCGGAAACGCTGAGCCCGGAGGAGAGGATTTTACTTTTCAGCGCAGCGGTGTCAGCCGCATCGATCAATGGATGCGTGACGGCTGGAATGGGATCCTGCCAGAGCAGTTCTTCTGCTGGAACTTCTGGCCCGAGGTAAAGGGATTTCGGTCCCATATCGCGATGCGTGAGCTTGAACCATGCGCGCGCAAATGCATCAGCGAACTGATCGGGGTTTTCATGAAAACGTTTCGAGATCGGCGCGTAGATTGGATCCATTTTTAAAGCGATGTCAGAGGTGAACATCATCGGCGCGTGGGTTTTGTTAGAATCATGCGCATCGGGGACGGTGTTCGCGCCTGCGGAACCTTTTGGTTTCCATTGGTGTGCGCCCGCTGGGCTTTTGGTGAGTTCCCAATCGTAGCCAAAAAGGTTTTCGAAATAGTTGTTGCTCCACTTGGTTGGAGAAGTGGTCCATGCTCCTTCAAGTCCACTGGTGATTGTGGCGGCTGCGTTGCCCGTGCCGAAACTATTTTTCCAACCGAAGCTTTGCTCTTCGATAGGTGCCGCTTCTGGATCGGGGCCAACGTATTTATCAGGGTCTGCTGCCCCGTGCGCTTTTCCAAAGGTATGTCCGCCAGCGATGAGTGCGACGGTTTCTTCATCATTCATCGCCATGCGACCAAAGGTCTCGCGGATATCGCGAGCGGAGGCGAGGGGATCTGGATTTCCGTTGGGGCCTTGCGGGTTCACATAAATCAGTCCCATCTGTACCGCAGCGAGTGGGTTTTCTAAAAGACGATCTCCCGAGTAACGTTTGTCATCCAACCATTTTCCTTCCGAGCCCCAGTAGATATCTTCTTCTGGCTCCCAGACATCCGCGCGGCCACCGCCGAAGCCGAAGGTGTTGAAACCCATCGATTCAAGCGCGCAGTTGCCTGCTAGGATCATCAAATCCGCCCATGAAATTTTACGGCCGTATTTTTGTTTGATCGGCCAAAGTAACATACGGGCTTTATCGAGGTTGGCGTTATCCGGCCAGCTGTTGAGTGGTGCGAAACGTTGTGCACCCGCACCGGCGCCGCCACGACCATCTGCCGTGCGGTAGGTTCCAGCGCTGTGCCATGCCATACGGATGAACAAGGGTCCGTAATGCCCGTAATCCGCTGGCCACCAATCCTGAGAAGTGGTCATTAACTCAAAGATGTCTTTTTTCAGTTCCTTAAGGTCTAGCGAGTTGAACTCCGCCGCGTAATCAAAAGCCTCACCCATCGGATCGGACAAAGAAGAATGCTGACGCAAAATATTCAGCTGCAGTTGATTTGGCCACCAATCTTGGTTGCGAGTGCCGCGGCCGGCACTGCTCATCGGGGTTTTACCACCTGAAAAGGGGCATTTTGCAGCAGAATCTGTATGAGTAGAGGCTTGTTGTTCCATGGTGATTTTGAAAGAATAATGTTAAGTGCGTAAGGAGATAGCACCATACCGTTGGAATGCAAAATTTATTGTATCTCAATTGAGCTTATTCACAATTCGTACAAGTGAATTTAGAAATCGGTTGTAATGACATGGACGGTCTCATAGTAGTTTTCCTAGAGTTTAAGGAATCCTAAAAAAAACCGCGACAATCACGTCTTCATTTTCAGTCATTTTCCACCAAATCCATGAAATTTATCATCCCGGTCCTATCCATCTTTTTAGGCAGCTTGAGTTTTTCCGCTGCGCAAAAGATCTCCATACAAAATATCGACCTTACCAAAGGCGAAAAAATTCCTGCAGAAGCCAATCATTTTTGGACATTGGGTGCAACTGGTGCACGCGGGTGGATTTTCTGTGATAAACTGACAACGATTGATGCCCGCCAGATCGGCGTCCATGAAGTGACTTCTGGCTCGCCCGCCGATGGTGTTTTGCAAAAAGGCGATGCGATCCTCGGTGTCGGTGGTAAGCCCTTTTCCTATGATCCTCGGACAGAATTCGGAAAAGCGCTGACCCAAGCCGAATCCAATGCTGGAAAAGGTGAGTTGAGACTCACGCGTTGGCGCGAAGGGGTGACCGAAGAAGTCACCATCAAGCTCCCTGTGCTTGGCGACTACAGCGCAACCGCTCCCTTTAACTGTCCGAAATCAAAGCTCATTCTCGAACAAGGTTGCGAAGCATTGGCAAGGCGCATCGAAACACCCGGATATGATAGAACTCAAAGCCCAGTCACTCGTGCGCTGAACGGCTTGGCTTTGTTGGCTAGTGGTAATCCGAAATATTTACCCATCGTCAAACGAGAAGCGGAATGGGCTTCATCTTTTTCAAACGATGGCATGCAGACTTGGTATTATGGTTATGTGCTCTCATTTTTATCGGAGTATAAAATTGCCACGGGTGATGAATCCATCATGCCAGGCCTGACCCGCATCGCGATGGAAGCGGCGAAAGGCCAGAGCATGGTTGGTTCATGGGGACATAAATTCGCTAGGCCGGATGGTGGTCTCTACGGATACGGAATGATGAATGCACCCGGAGTGCCGCTGACCACTTCGCTGGTCCTGGCCCGTGCTGCCGGATTGAAAGACCCAGCAATTGACCTCGCGATTGACCGCAGCACAAAATTACTTCGCTTCTACACTGGTAAAGGATCTATTCCATACGGCGATCATGATCCGTGGATCCAAAATCACGATGACAATGGCAAGAACGGCATGTCGGCTGTCTTGTTCAACTTGTTAGGTGAAATCGAATCCGCTGAATATTTTTCCCGCATGAGTGTTGCGTGTCATGGTGGTGAGCGCGATACCGGTCATACTGGAAATTTCTGGAACATGACTTGGGCCATGCCTGGTGTTGTTCAATCCGGGCCTCATGCCACGGGCGCATGGATGAAAGAATTCGGAGCTTGGTATTATGATCTCGCACGCAATTCAAATCACGCCTTTCCACACCAAGGTCCACCTGAGATAAAAGGAGATTCCACCAAAGGTTGGGATGCAACCGGTGCCATGCTGCTCGCTTACGCCATGCCTCTGAAACATACTCTTTTCACTGGCAAGCAGCCTTCCAAAGTTGCTCAACTCACTGCCGCTCAAGCACAAAGCATCATCCTCGATGGGCGAGGTTGGAATAACAAAGACCGCAATAGCGCCTACGATCAAATGGACGGCGATGAACTCATGGAAAAGCTCTCCAGCTGGTCGCCTGTTGTTAGAGATCGTGCTGCGATGGCACTCGCAAGAAAAAAAGACACACCGATTCCAATTTTGGTAGAAATGTTGAAATCCGATAAACTCTATACCCGTCTTGGTGCATGCGTCACTTTCGGTTATCTCAAAGGTAGGGCTATACCCGCGATTCCTGCTCTACAAGCTGCGTTGAAAGACAAAGACATTTGGATGCGCGTCAAAGCGGGTGAGGCTCTGGCTGGCGCTGGCCAACCTGGCATGGTTGCTTTACCAGAGCTCTTAGAAATCATCGCAAAAGGACCAACGAAAGAAGATCCGCGCGGCATGGAACAACGTTTCATCTCATCGATTGTGTTCGGTCAAATGCTCAGAAACTCACTGGACGGCGTGGATCGTGAAAAATTATATGCGGCGATCAGAGCTGGATTGAAAAACGAGGACGGTCGAGCACGTGGCAGCGTATCATCGATTTACAAAAAACTCTCAACCGAGGAAATCCAACCTCTTCTTCCCGCTATACTTCAAGCATCTGCAATTCCTTCTCCAAGTGGTGAGATGTTCGCAGATCAAGTGCGTATCGAAGGGTTGAAAATCCTCGCATCGCATCATGTTGAAGAGGGGATACAAGCTTGTGTGGATTATCTGGGCAACCAGAACCCATGGAGCAGTCAGATTCGCACAGGTGAAATTTTGAATATTCTTATCACCTACGGCACTCACGCAAAACCCACCATCCCAACACTCACACAGCTGGCGGATACTTTCTCTAAAGGCGAACCTTCTTTCCCGAAACCACTTAGCCTCCAGAAAGAAAAAGATGTTAGAGCTGCCATCGCTAAGATCGAAGCATCTACGGAAACGCCGAAGCTGATCAAAATAAAAAAGTAGTCTAACAGAATATCAACAGTGGCGTACCCTAATAAATGGTTCACGGCATGGCGGATAAAATCCGCCGCCACGTTTCTCCTCGCGGCTTCTCCCTTGCATGCTCAGTTCTCTCCTGAAACCTTTCGCAATCCACCTATCGAAGCCCGTCCTTCTGCGCTTTGGACATGGCTGAATGGTCATGTCGATCTCAAACAAATCACCCGCGAGCTTGAGGAAATGAAAGCCAAAGGCATGCGTGGTGCGATCATTTGGGATCTGGGATCCATTGCTGATCCGCAAAAAATCATTCCTGAAGGCCAAGCATTTTTCGGTTCGGAATCGATCAAAGCCATCCATCATGCAATGGATGAAGCTGAGCGCCTAGGGCTAGAGTTAGGTTTCGTGGCTTCCAGTAGTTGGAACGCAGGAGGTACATGGATCACTCCTGAACATGCCAGCAAAGCATTGCTCTGGAGTGAACAAATCGTTGAAGGACCATCCGAGTTTTCGGCAAAACTTCCTCTCCCTGCAAAAATCACTGAACATTTCAAAGACATCGCCGTCATCGCTGTTCCGGATTCCTCTGAAAAAACCATAGCCTCTGGTGAATCAATCATCCGACTCGATTCCAAACTCTCCTCCGAGGGTGTGCTGACGTGGTCGGTTCCAACAGGCAAATGGTGTATCCTGCGTTACATCTGCAATAACACGGGTGAATTCTTGAACTGCCCGAGCCCAAATTCCAAAGGCTTGGTCATTGATCACCTCAGCAAGGAAGCGACCGACACCCACATCAACTACATGCTCGATACCTTGGCAAGAGGCAGTAAAGGCTACGGCCCACTGAAAGTTTTGATGTTAGATAGTTACGAAGTCCGCCCAGCTCACGACTGGACTCCGGAATTCATCAAAAAATTCAACGACCATAGCGGCTACGATCCAACTCTCTGGCTGCCATCACTCTCAGGCTGGACGGTGCAGAACCGAGAACTCAGCGATCGGTTCCTCCACGATTACCATAAATTTGTCGGCGATCTCATGGTGAAAAATCATTACGCCCGCGTCAAAGAACTCGCCAATCAGCGCGGCTTGCAATTCCTCGCCGAAGCCGGACACGGCGGTTACTCTCGTGTGGATCCGCTCAAAGCACTTGGCGCGTCCGACATTCCGATGGGTGAGTTTTGGAATCATCGTAAAAACTGGGTGACGAAAGAAGCTGCAAGCGCTGCCAATATCTATGGCAAACGCTTGGTTAATGCGGAATCCCTAACAGGTTGGCAACATTGGCAAGACGGCCCGGCAAACTACAAACGCTCCACCGATATCGCTTTCTGCGCAGGACTTAACCAAATCACCTTCCACACCTTTGCTCACAACCCACCCGAAGCCGGCCTGCCTGGCTTCGCTTACCACGCAGGCGAGCATTTCAATTTGAACTCAACTTGGTGGGATCAGGCGGGACCGATGATGGAAGACATGTCGCGCACTTCCCACCTCTTACAACAAGGAACATTTGTCGCCGATGTTTGCGCCTACTACGGCGATGAAGCACCGAATCTCGTGCCCGCAAGACGCATTTCGCCAACTATCAAATCCCAGTGGCCGGATGAGAAATGCGCGCACTGCGGCCGCGATAAACCCGTCGATCTGGATACTCTTGGCCACGGTTACGATTACGATTTCATGAATGAGGAAGTTATTCTCACGCGCTTGCAGGTGAAAGATGGCAAGCTCGTTCTGCCCGAAGGCATGAGCTACCGCGTGTTGGTTTTACCTAAAAAGAAAACCATTTCGCTAGAAGCTTTGAAAAAGATCGGCGAACTCGTTGAGGCTGGAGCAACCATCATCGGAGCTAAGCCCGAGGGTTCTAATAGCCTTCGTGGATATCCTAAATGCGACAATGAGGTGAAAGCACTCGCGAATCAAATCTGGGGCAATTGCGATGGCGAAAAAGTAAAATCCCACAGTTACGGCAAAGGCAAGGTCTTCTGGAATGTATCCATTTCCGAAGTGCTAACTGGAATGAAAGTGGAGCGTGATTTTATCGCCGAGGGCATAGCTAACTCCGATCAACACATCGATTACATTCACCGCAGCACAGGTGAAGAGGAAATTTACTTCGTTTCCAACAGCGCGCTGACCCGTGAAGTCGTGCGTTGCCGTTTTCGTGTTGGGTCAGGATATGTTCCCAGTTTTTGGAATCCTGAAAAGGGTAGCGTGACTCCTTGTCATGCTTACGAAGTCAAAGATGGTTTCACCTACATCACACTAGATCTCCCTGCGGCATCATCCGTTTTTGTGATCTTCATTAAAGGCGATGAAAAAGATCATATCGTTGAATTGCTATCCTCTAATCCAGATGCATTGGATATTTTGGATGTGAGCGAAAATCAGATTTCTACGCAGGTTTGGAGCGTAGGAGAATACTCATTCAAAACCGCCAAGGGACGGAAGGGGAGTATTGCGGTTAAAAACATTCCAGCTGATCAACCCATCGTCAGCCCATGGAATGTGAAATTTCCCAAAGACCGCGGCGCACCTGAATCCATCACGATGGATAAACTTACTGATTGGTCAAAACATTCCGATCTCGGAGTGAAGTATTTTTCTGGAACAGCAACGTATCAAAACACCTTCACGCTCAACGCGATTCCCAAAAACCCCATCATCCTTGACCTCGGATCGGTCAAAGAAGTCGCGGTTGTGACAGTCAACGGCAAGCAAGCCGGTGTGCTTTGGAAGGAGCCTTATCGGATCGACATTTCCTCCCTCACTAAATCCGGTGAAAACCAAATTGAGATCGCAGTGATCAATACTTGGAACAACCGCCTAGTCGGCGATGCCAGTGCTAAACCTGAAGAACGCATCACCCGCACCAACCTCTCAAATAAGTTTAATTCAAAATCTCCTCTTCTTTCCGCCGGCCTGTTAGGTCCAGTCCTCCTCAAATTTCCAGCTATCGTTACCTGCGAGCTTGGTAAATAAACTTTGATCACTAACAAGATATGGTCGTACGGCGACCTTATCTTATTTGGTAATTATGGCTTATCTGCTATTCCCAATGTTTTGTTGATTTCAGGAGTTATTACCATCTCGCATCCTTCAGCATTGGGGTGAATGCCATCAGGAACATATTTGTTAAAAAGATCCGCGTCAGAGTTGAGGATCTTTTCCCAATTCGGATAGTGGTCGATAAGGAGGAGCTTTCGTGTTTTGGCCATATCACGATACATCTGATAATAATCTTTGAGATTGGGCCGCCGCTCCAAATGAACGCCGATGGCAGGATTCATCACCATTAGAATGATTTCACAGTGAGAATTAGCCTTCAGAATACGCTCGATCATGTTCTCAAGATTCTTTTGAGCCTGTTCGACGGAGGTATTGTATTTGAGGAACGCATCATTGATTCCAAACTCAATCAAAACCGTGTCCGGTTTCTTCTCGATCACCAATTTGTCGAGATTATCCACTCCCCACTTTGACCACATAGCTCCCTTGCCACTATTCATGACCTTTGCTTTTTCGGGATAGGCTTGGTTGAGTGCTTGCTGCAACTGCTGTACCCATGCACCACCAGCTGTGAGGCTTGTTCCATAGACCACTATGGTTTGTGGTTTCCCTGCTTTGAGATTGGCAATGAGGATGCTTTGTTCTGCTGCTAGGCAGAAAGTAGTAAATAAAAGACCTATCACTAAAGAAACCACTCTAGGCTTCGATCGGTTGATATGGATATCTTTATTCATTTGGATGGTGTTTGAACGCTATAGGATTAGTGGCAATCAAACGCAGCAGAATCGCCGTCCCTTGCGTGAATTGTTAGATATTTTGACTTTGGGTTTTTATCCCATTGCTAGCCCAAGGATAATGAGAAAAATCGTGACCAGAAGAGATACAGCTGAGAACACAATGCCCAAGATAGCAAAAATCTTCTTTCTCTCCTTCTGTAATAACCCAGCGATACCCAAACCAAGGGCGATAAGGGCTGCCCCAAGGAAGGCAAATAGAAAAAGGCCAACCATAACCGCGCTAGTTGACTCTTCATCCATCCCTCCTGGTGAAGATGCTTCCATGACTCCAGCGATTACGATAACCAGGAAAATGAGGATTCCTGAGACGATGCTTGTTATAAATGATGCAATCCCAAGCCCTGAGTGTTTTTGATTTTCCATTTTTACTCCTTATTTTGTTGATGCCTAACGATAGGGAAATAGCAAAGCCGGTGGAAAGCTCCAAATTAAATCAAACGGCTTCTTCAGCGTTACCATCTGCATCTTGTTCGGCTTGTTTTCTATTTTGAATAAGCCCAGCGAATATCATGACGATCGAAATAAGAAGATCCACTAGGCCTGTTAAAGCTGGCAACCAGAGCGCAAAGAATTCGTCTGGGTGGTTGGATATAAATAGTAAAGAAATGGAAAAAAGCCAATACCTGCAGGACGCCAAAGCGCACACATGGATCACGGTTTGCCAATAATTTCAACGAGGGGGGTCGCAATAGCATCCGGCATCCCTCCGGCGATCTTGCCTGCAAGTACGAGATTGTCGATCGAGGTGCCTTCCGTCGTGGTGCCCAGCGTATAGACCCACTGGCGGCCGTTTCCGATTATTCCGGGTTGTGCTGCGGAGTGCAGGTCGCCGGCATCGGACCAGCGCAACGCGATATCTTCGGGTTTTGGCATCGCTCCCGATTCCGGCCACTGGAGAATGACCTGCTGTACCTTCTGAGGTTTGGGCCAGATGAATCCCATGATCGCCATAGCTCGGTCATGTTTGAGAGCACCAAACAATTTGCCGACTTCGCCGGGCAGTTTGTCTGCGGCTATATCACGCCGGAAAAGCTGCGCCCCGGTAGCCAGATTCACGGCTTTTCCGGTGGTTCCGGCATTCGCAGTGGGTTGGGATTTATGTTTCGGGAAGTAAACATAAGGTTCGCCTCCGCGGCCGCCCAGCGCCAGCAGATCCAGAATTGGTACGAGAGATTCGTCGGCATTTTCCGTGGCTGAACCCAACAGCAGCGGCCCACTGAAATACTGGCTGGCACCGGGCGCCTTGCTGGATTGCACGGCCGGACGCGGTCCGCGCTTCTGTTCGAAGGACACCTCGACCACGGTTCCGGCCACAAGCGCGACCTCGATTTCGGCAAAGGAATCGACCAGACGCGGCTCGGCCTTCTTGCCGTTCACGCGGATCTCAAAACTGTCCTTTACTGCCCACGAAGGCACGAAGAAGCGCCATGCCTTTTTCTTGTTCACCTCACTCTCCATGACTTCCAGTCGCACCTGCCCCTTGTGCGGATAGCCGGTCTCTTGTCGAACTTTGCAAGTTCCCTCCGCAAACCGCAGCGTCGCCTTGCCATTGGAATAAAAGGGCAGGACCAAGGTGTCCTTATCTTGGAAGAAACTGTATTGGATCGCACGAGCTATCCCTTCGCCGCCACGCATGGAGCAGCAAAAAGGCACTTCCGAGTGCATCTTGGTGCGGCACACTCCCGTGGCGTGACCCACGCAAGGCCCCACGCCGAATCCGCCGTTGTGCAGTTGGCCGGGCAGCAGGCCATTGAAAAGGATCAAGTGGGCGTCTTCCAGATAGTCGGCTCGCCCGGTCAGTCGCCAGAGATTAACCGTCAGAATGAATGAATCGATGACCCCGCAGGCCTCGGTCCATTGGGGTTTGTTGAACCAGTTGTAGTTCTCGAAGGTCTCGGTCATGGCTAGAGCGCGATACTGCTTGTAGAGAGCCTCGGCGAACGCCAGGTCCTCGGGGCGGCGGTGCATCTCATACCAGCGCAGGATACCGGTGGCGGCCGAGAGCATGGCATGGGTTTGGGCGCTGAGGCCGACCAGATCCAGCTTGCGATAGCGCTCGATCGCGGTCTCGATCGTCGCCTTGAATTCCGGCGAAGGCACCAAAGCATAGGCGCGTGTCATTCCATCCAACGCCGTGAATAACTGACCAACATCTCCGCCGGAGAGATGCCAATCGACTTTGGCCTCCGAGGTTTCACGATAGCCCGCGATGGCGGCGCGGGCGGGAACAAAGAGATTGGCCACCATGCGCCTAAGCGTCTCTTTGGCCGCTGGGTCGTTAGTCCACAGCGCATATTCCATCAAACCATAAGTATACCCGTTATGCCCGGCCATAGTATCCTCGTTGGCACGTGACTCTGGCAACTTCGGCCCGAGATAGCCGTCAGGGTTGGCCAGTGAAGGAACGCGGCGCATGATTTCTTTCAAGCTGGCCGGCTCCGGCTGGTGGAGCGCCTGCGACAGCAGCGTGAGTCCATTGATCGTTCGTCCAAGCGCGTCCCCGGGGAAGGGCCCGAAATTCACGCGGGAGACATTATCCCACTGAAAGTAGGGCTCCTGTAGGCGGCGAAACGATAACTCGGCACGAGCCTTCAGCAAACCGTCAGGGGTGATATCTTTGAAAGGAATTGGTCTGAGTTCGGCTGCAACTGCCCTCACCGAAGTCATGGATGCCACTAAGGAGAATGTCATCAAGATTGCTATGGTTGTATTATGCCGCATATTTTTTATGTTTGATTGTGGACGTTGAGCGCATGCACCACTACTCGCGAGGTAGGAAGTTGCATACAGAGTTGATGGTGTAATTAGGGAAAATCATCGAAATAGAAGGGCTGTTAGTAGTTACATGGCGTACTTTTTGTGCATCAAGATAGCTTCTATTGTCTGCTACTTGTCGGATTGTAAAAGGGACAGGAATGTCCATTCTCCTTATCAGAGCAGATCGTAGCTTCTGCCGCCGACGCCTTCGAACCAGCGGATGTAGGCTTGGTTGACCATGGAGTAACCACCGGGAGTGGGGTAGTTGCCGGTGAAATACCAATCGCCGCACGGGCCTTTGATGGAGGCACGGAGGTTTTCGATGGTCTGATAGATAACTTCGACTTCGCCATGCCAATCGATGTCTTCGGGGTAGACCATTCGGCTGATTTCTGCGGAAATTTCTTCGGCAGTGAATGCTTCGTAAACGCCTTGGACGCGGTTGACGCGATCCGCAGGAGCTTTTTTGAGCTCTTCTTTGCATTGCTCGTAGATGTCATCTAACAGGTGTTGGCGACCTGCGCGGCGGTGTAGGGCGACGGCGGCATTGAACGCGATGAATTTGCCGAGTTCTGACATATCGATACCGTAACAATCCGGATAGCGGATTTGCGGGGCGGTGGAGCAGATCACGATTTTAGAAGGATGGGTGCGGGCGAGGATTTTGAGAATGGATTTTTTCAGGGTTGTGCCGCGGACGATGGAGTCGTCAATAACGACGAGATTGTCGCCAGCTTTAACAGCACCGTAAGTGATGTCATAAACATGGGAGACGAGTTGATCGCGGCCTTTTTCCTGAGAAATGAATGTCCGCATTTTGATATCCTTGTGGGCGATTTTTTCGCCACGCGGCCAGTTGCGCAGGATGAGTTCATCGACTTTCTCAGGAGTGAGCGTGCCGTTCTCAGCGGACTCGAGAATTTCCATGCGGACTTGTTGGCGGCGATACAGGCGCAGCCCGTCCATCATTCCATGGTAAGCGGTTTCCGCGGTGTTGGGGATGAAGGAGAAAACGGTTTTATCAAATGTTTCCCCGATGGATTTCACGACTTGATCGACCAATGCGGAGCCCATGGCTTTGCGCTCGCGGTAGATTTGAGGATCGTTACCGCGTGAGAAATAAATTTTCTCGAAGGAGCAGGGGGTGAATTTTTGCGGCGTATGAAATTGAACATCGGAGATCGAGCCATCGGCTTTGATGGTGATGACAGAGCCGGGATCGATGGATTTGACTTGATCGGCTTCGGCCTCGAACACGGTCATGAGAGGCACTCGCTCTGAAGCGAAGGCGATGACTTCATCGGTGATGAGCATGTGGCAGGGGCGGATGCCGCGGGGGTCACGCATGACAAACATATCGCCGTTGCCGATGGCACCGCATATCGCGTAGCCACCATCCCATGGTTCGGCGGATTGAGCGATGAGATCCGGGACATCGAGTGCGGCGGAAATATGTTCCGGGATTTCCGCGCCGGGCATGCCTTGGTCGCGGAGTTTATGATAGAGATTGGTGTGTGCTTCGTCGAGGTGGTAGCCGATTTCCTCGAGGACCGTTTGTGTGTCTGTACCGAAAACGGGATGTTGACCGCGTTCGATGAGCGTCTTGTTGAGCTCCATCGCATTGGTCATGTTGAAATTGCCCATGACCATGAGTGTGCGGGTGGGCCAGTTGCTGCGGCGGAGGTAAGGGTGGCAGGAACCTTCATCGAATTCTCCGCTAGTACCGTAGCGAAGGTGACCCATCAGAATTTCACCGCCGAAATCGAAATGGTTTTTCACGCTGTCTGGGTTGCTCTTATCAAGCTTGCCCTTGCGATCCATTTTGTAGAAATTTTTAACTTCTTTGCGAAAGATTTGAGCTAGCGCATCTGCCTCGATGCCACGGCGGCGATGCACGTAGGGTTTGCCGATGGGCATATCGAGTTTCACGCAACCGATGCCGGTTCCGTCTTGGCCGCGGTTGTGTTGCTTTTCCATGAGGAGGAAAAGCTTGTTCACGCCCCACAAACATGTGCCGTAGCGGTCGTAGTAATAGGCTAAGGGTTTTCGTAATCGCACTGCTGCGATCCCACATTCATGTGTCAGAAAATCACTCATGCGTTTTTATAAAGTGCTGAAAAACTGAGTAGGTTTAGGCTCACGACTTCACTTTCACCCTCACGCCTTCTTGTGCAACCATTTTCCCAAGAATATGTCCACCTGGGCCAGCTTTGAGAGCTTGGTCGACGTCGCTTTCGTTTACGATTGCGACCCAACCGATGCCCATGTTGAAAGTGTGGAAGCGATCTTCGGCATCGACCAGAGCGAGTAGTTTGTCGACTCCGAGGAGATCCCATTTTGGGATTTCGAGATTTGCGCCCATTCCGACGAAGAGGCGCTCGAGGTTTTCTGGGAGGCCACCGCCGGTGATGTGTGCCATGGCTTTGGGTTTCACGCCGGATTTTTTGAGGTCGTTGACGACGTCATCGTAAAGGCGAGTGGGTTGCAACCATGCGGTGAGTTCTTCATCGGTGACGGTTCCCGGTGCCATTTCGCGGAGTGCTCGGCGCACCAGAGAGAAACCGTTTGCGTGGATGCTGTCGGATTTGTAACCGATCAATACATCGCCGATGGCGAGGGTGGTGGGATCGATAAGGTTTTCCTTTTCCGCGCAGCCGATGCAGAAACCAGAGAGCTCGATGACATCGACAGGAACGATGCCGGGCATTTCTGCGGTTTCACCACCAGCGAGAATGCAGTTACAAGCTTCGAGGTAATCTGCCATGCCGCTGATGAGGCGCGTGATTTTTTCTTCGTTGAGTGCAGCTATGCCGATGTAGTCGAGGAAGAGCAGGGGATCGCCGCCTGTGGTGAGGATGTCGTTGACTGACATGGCGACAAGGTCTTTGCCTGCGATTTCGAGAAGATCTTTTTCTAACAGGAGTTCGAGTTTTGTTCCGACTCCATCGCAACCTGTAACGATGACTGGGTGCTTATATTCGGAAAGATCGTAACATGCGGCAAAGAGACCAAATGCGCCGAGAAGTTTCCGTTGTTGCTGGGTGCGTTTAACGTGAGTTTTGATGTCACCGACGAGTGCCGCGGCTTTGCGCGTATCGACTCCTGCTTGCTGGTATGTGAGCTGTCCTGCCATTGCTATGCAGTGGTTTTAGGTGGGCGCGGTGCGGTGGTCACGCAGAAAAGAATTTTTACTGCATTCTGTGCGGAAATCTTAGGTTTTAGAACGGAAATAGAACCGCAGATGGGCACAGGGGAGGGTGGGCATCCTGCCTGCTTTGGAGAAAGAAGATGCGGTCGGGACGCGCGCGCTCCTTTAAATATATGGAGCCAAGATCGGCGCGAGATTTTTGCAGGTTTTTTCGGGCCAAAGGTTTTTCGGGGTCAAGATGGCGGCGGCGAGTGCTTGATGGTCTTGCCAGTTGGGATCAGTGGGGATTTTCGGAATGATGCTGGCGATGATGGATTTCGCTAAAGCGGAATTGGAATGAAGGTTTGCGATGACGGATGAGACATCGACTGCGGCTTCCTCGGTTTTCCAGCAATCATAATCGGTCACCATGCAGAGCGAGGCGAAGGCAATTTCAGCTTCACGGCAGAGCCGAGCTTCTGGGGCGTTTGTCATGCCGATGATATCAAATTCCAAGCTACGATACATGTTAGATTCAGCACGAGTTGAAAAAGCAGGTCCGTTCATGGAGACATAGGTTCCGCTGTTGTGAAGATTCGCGGTGTGCGCGCTGGCGGCTTCAAGCAAGAGTCCACGCATGAGAAGGCTGTAAGGATCACCAAACGAAACGTGGGCGGCGATGCCGTTTCCGAAAAAAGTAAATTCATGCGAGCGCCCCGTGCGATCGACGAGTTGATCAGGGACCACGATGTCTCTGGGTCTGATCTTTTCACGAAGCGATCCACACGCATTGACCGAAACGATCCAGCGCACGTTCAAAGATCGCAGCGCCCAGATGTTGGCACGGTGATTGATTTCATGAGCGAGCAAACGGTGACCGCGCCCATGACGAGGGAGAAAGAACACGCTGCGGCCAGCGAGCTTACCTTCAACGATTTCATCCGAGGGAATGCCGAAGGGAGTTTCGAGTGCATGGGTGCGAACGACTTCCAAAGACTCGATCTCATAAAGGCCGGAGCCACCGATGATGGCGATAGAGGGTGCTTGCATGGTTGGTTTGATCTAGAGTGGGGGATTTCTTGGGTATTATTCCATGATAAAAATCCGCCTTGGAAAGAATGGGGATAGCGGTTCAGTATGTTTTCGAAATGGACGAATACGATCGCCGTGAGTTTTTGAGTTTGAGTTTGCCTTCGTTTCTCGGGGTGTTGACGGCATTGCCATCGCTTTGTGCGTTGGCGACCCGGGCGAATGCGGCGGAGGGTCGGCTTCCGGAAGATGGGGCGATGCATTGGGAGGCGTTTCTTGAGGCGGTGAGCAAGGAGGCAGGAAAACAACATTTGGATGCATGGAATCAGGATTCGTATGTTCAGACGATTTCTAAACTCGCCAGTCGCCTGCATCTGGAAGACCCGACCCTGTTAGATGCTCTTGCACAGATCAAAACCCGCCTCGTGAACGGTAAGGTTGATTTTCAATACCTCGAACGTCGGGTCGATTTCTCGCTATGCCTAGTTCAGTTTGATGAGGGAGAGATTATCCGTCCACACGATCATCCGGGAATGACAGGAATGATTCTGTGTGCATCAGGAGAAATCGAGACATCGAATTATGATCCCATCGAAATGGCGAATGTGAAAGTGAGCGAAGGTCACCAGCTTTTGAAACGTGTCGGCACAACCGTTCTGAAGAAAAATGAGATATCGACGCTGACGGCGAAGGCTAGAAATATCCATACCTTGAAAGCACATAAACCGACCCAGTTGGTGGATATTTTCACTCCACCTTATGACAAGGAGAAGATTGAAAAGAGCAATTGGTTCAGTCTATCACCTGATCCGATCACGGGGCAGAAGGATGTTTTTGAGGCGAAGGCGGAGTGAGGGAAATGGAATGTTAGGTCTCGCGCTAAGGCGCAAAGACGCAAAGGAAGATTGGGTTTAGTGATTTTTCACTTCGCTGCAAGCAACGGACCGACGCGGGCGTGGCGGATGAGGAATTCATCGGCGAGTTTACCGTAAGCAAGGGCACCGAGACCTGAGGGATCGTGCTCGAAGATGGTTTTTCCGTGAGAAGGGGCTTCGCCGATGCGGATGGTTCTCGGGATGGTTTGTTGATAGATTTCCTCAGGGAAATATTTGCTAACCTCTTCGACAACTTGGCGGCAGAGCAAGGTGCGGCTGTCATACATGGTCATGACGATGCCTTCCAGGGTGAGATCGGGATTTGCACCAGAGCCTCGGATTTCATCGAGGATGGCTACGATTTTAGCAAGACCTTCGAGCCCGAACCATTCGCATTGCAATGGGATGAGAATTTCATCTGCGGCAGCGAGAGCCGCGGTCATAAGGACACCGAGGGATGGCGGGGTGTCGAGAATGCAGTATTCGAAAAGGTCGTTGGGCTTGAGGCCCTGAAGAATTCCGCGCAGGCGAGTGAGGTGGTCGTCGGAACGAGCGAGCTCGATTTCGATCCCGGCAAGATCCATTTCAGAAGGAAGAAATGTTAGGTTTTCACGACCGGAATCGATGAACTTTTCGCGGATGTCCACATCGCCGAGCAGAACAGGATAGATGGAAGAGAGCGGCGGGGCTTCGATTCCAAGCCCAGAAGTGCAGTTCGCCTGTGAGTCGAGATCCATCAGTAGAACCCGCTGGCCACGCAAGGTAAGTGCGTGCGAGAGGTTCATGGCGGTGGTGGTTTTACCGACTCCTCCCTTCTGGTTTGCAATGGCGATGACTTTCACGAGTCGGGAGGATGGCGGGAAACTTTAAGTTTTAAACTCTAAACTTCGATTTTCTCGGGGTGGGGAGGCGGATTGTTTCAATCGGACGTTTGGTGATATAGACTCTTTTAGGGGGTTTGGGCTTTCTTAAACAGGGAGAGAGGAGAGCGGGAGAGCGGGGGATGTTGGGGTTTAGAGTTTAAAGTTTAGAGTTTAAAGCTTCGCTATTGGGTATTGAAATATGCTGTCAGTAAATTGACACTGTCGATGTGAGGAAGGACCGACTGGATGCTTTGATGTTTAATCGTGGGATGTGCGATTCCCGGGAGCAGGCGAAGCGTTTGGTTTTGGCGGGTGAGGTCAAAGTGGATGGGCGTATGGTGGATAAGCCGGCGGAGAAGTTCGGTGAGGATGTGGTGGTTGAAATCAAGGAAAAGCCGAAGTTTGTTGGGCGCGGGGGGCTGAAATTGGAGGGTGCGTTGGAGGCTTTTGGGATCGATGTGACGGGATGGGTCTGCATGGATGTCGGGGCGTCGACGGGGGGATTTACCGATTGTTTGCTGCAGCGGGGCGCTGCGCGGGTGCATGCGGTGGACGTGGGGACCAACCAGTTGGTCTGGAAGCTGAGAAACGATCCACGGGTCATTTCCAAGGAAAAGTTCAACGCCCGGCACATGGAGCCGAAAGATATCGGGGAGAAAATCCGCCTCGCGGTGATGGATTTGTCGTTTATTTCACTAACCAAAGTCCTGCCGGCGGTTTTCGGGGTCTTGGAAGAAAGCGGGGAGGTGGTTTGCCTGATCAAACCTCAGTTTGAGCTTGATAGGGAAGACATCGGCAAGGGCGGAATCGTTAGGGACGAGGAGCTACGCGAGCGGGCGGTGGAGAAAATCCGCAAATTCGTGACCGAAGAGCAAGGCAAGACCTGGAAAGGGGTCATTCCAGCAAGTATTTCGGGGATGGATGGGAACCAGGAGTTCCTGGCCTGGATAGGCTGATTTTTTTTTTTTGAATAAAATTCCCCACAGTGTATCTAGTAAGTGATGACCCCTTCGGGGTTTTGATTAGAATAATAACCAAACTAGAAAAAACGACCATGAAATTACTGTTAACCACATTCTGTGCAGCTCTGTTCATCTCTCCTCTCGCTTTTGCTGAAGGCGAAGGCAAGAAGTGCGAAAAGAAATGCGACAAAGAACCTAAGAAAGAAGAAACTGTCGCTGATTGCAAAAAGTGCGACAAAGATAAGAAAAAAGAAGAAGAGAAAAAAGAAGGCACCATGATCGCTGAAGCCGATGGCAAGAAGTGTGATAAGAAGTGCGACAAAGAAGAGAAGAAAGAAGGCACCCTCGCTGATTGCAAAAAGTGCGACAAAGATAAGAAAAAAGAAGAAGAGAAAAAAGAAGGCACCATGATCGCTGAAGCCGATGGCAAGAAGTGCGATAAGAAGTGCGACAAAGAAGAGAAGAAAGAAGGCACTCTTGCTGATTGCAAAAAGTGCGACAAAGATAAGAAAAAAGAAGAAGAGAAGAAAGAGGGCACTCTCGCTTAATTGTTAGATATTTATTAATTTTAAAAAGCCACTGGAGTAATCCGGTGGCTTTTTTATTTGCTGGGGTAGATGTATTTCCCAAAACTTAGCCTTGACTAATAAATTACGTTATTTCTAAATAAGGTATCAAGATGAACAAGCAAGCGAGTGCAGATCAGATGAAACCGAGGCTGAAGTTGGGTTTAGCGGTAGGGTTGATTGCGGTGCTGCTGATTGGTTGCGGTGAGAAATCCCAGCTGGATACATCAGGTAAAAAACGCATCGTCACGAGTTTCACGATCATTGCCGATATGGCGCGCGAGGTGGCGGGAGATGCTGCGATCGTGGAATCGATTACCAAACTAGGCAGCGAAATTCACGGCTACGAGCCGACGCCAAAAGACATCGTCAAAGCGCAGCAAGCGGATCTCGTGCTCTGGAACGGAATGAATCTTGAACTGTGGTTCGAGAAATTTTTCGAGAAAGTGGACGATGTCCCATCGGCGGTTCTAACTGAAGGAATCGAACCAATGGGAATCACCGAAGGTCCCTACATCGGTAAGCCTAATCCGCACGCATGGATGTCGCCAGCAAATGCGAAGGTCTATGTGGAAAACATTCGTCGTGCTTTGGTTAAAGTGGATCCAGAAAATGCAGAGACCTACAACGCCAATACAGCCTCCTACATCGCGAAGATCGATGCTTTGGATGGACCTGTAAGGGAAAAAATCGCAACGATTCCTGAGGAGAAACGCTGGCTGGTGACATCGGAAGGGGCGTTTTCTTATCTGTGTCGGGACTACGGATTGCAGCAGTTGTATCTCTGGCCGATCAATGCCGATGCACAGGGAACGCCGCAGCAGGTGAGTCACGCGATCGATCAGGTTCGTAAAAACCAAATCCCCGTCATATTTTCCGAAAGCACCATTAGCCCCAAACCAGCTCAGCAAGTGGCGAGTGAAACCGGCGCCCGTTACGGCGGTGTGTTGTATGTCGATTCATTGACTGCCGCAGACGGCCCAGCTCCGTCTTATTTGAAATTGTTAGAACGCAACGCCGCAACCATCGTGAAAGGATTTCTCGAAACCAAATGAGTTATCCCGAACAACCCGCAAAAGTGGACTGCGCGCCGACACTATCGGTGCGCAACGTTTCCGTCGCCTACACCAACGGCCATCAGGCGTTGCGCGACACGACTTTCGCGCTCGAAGGCGGGACGATCTGCGCCTTGGTGGGTGTGAACGGGAGTGGGAAATCGACCCTGTTCAAAAGTATCATGGGTTTTCTTAAACCGAATGCTGGATCGATTTCAATCAATGATCTGCCGGTGAAGGAAATTTTAAAGCAGCGGTTGGTGGCTTACGTGCCGCAGTCGGAAGAGGTCGATTGGCAGTTTCCGGTTAGCGTCTGGGACGTGGTGATGATGGGTCGGTATGGCGCGATGAATTTCATGCGCATCGCACGGGCGGTAGATAAAAAAATCGTCGAGGACAGTTTGAAACGGGTATCGATGTGGGAATACCGCGACAGACAGATCGGTGAGCTCAGCGGGGGACAGAAGAAGCGGGTGTTTTTGGCTAGGGCATTGGCGCAAGAGGGGAAAGTGATTTTGTTAGATGAACCGTTCACGGGTGTCGATGTCAGCACCGAGCAGGCGATCATTGGTTTGTTGCAGGAGTTAAAAAAGGAGGGCTGCATCATTTTGGTTTCGACCCATAACTTGGGCAGCGTGCCGGAGTTTTGTGATCAGGTGGTGTTGATGAACCGGACAGTGTTGGCTTACGGGCCGACCGCTGAGGTTTTCACGGAGCAAAACCTGACCGTGGCATTCGGTGGATTGCTGCGGGAGTTTCAGTTCGAGCAATCGACCATTCAGGATCACGATGGCAGGAAAGTCCGGGTGTTTTCCGATGATGAGCGGCCCTTGGTTTTCGGTAAGGACGGGCATTTGGAATATCGAGATCGGACAGACCATGAGGACTTGTTGAAGCGGCGTTCCGAACAAGATGATGAGTGAAGTGCTTCAATATCTGCTCCATCCCCTGCAGTATGAATACATGCTGCGGGCGATTTGGGTGAGCGCTGTGGTGGGCGGGGTCTGCGGATTTTTATCTTCATTCGTCACACTTAAAGGTTGGTCGCTGATGGGAGACGCGCTTTCCCATGCCGTCGTGCCGGGTGTGGCGGTGGCTTATCTGTTAGGTTTGCCGTTTGCGCTGGGTGCGTTTGTGGCGGCGATCTTGGCAACGGGTGCGATGGCTTTCATCCGCTCGCAAAGTCGTATTCGCGAGGACGCGACGATAGGCATTGTGTTCACGACGTTTTTTGCCTTGGGTCTCGTGTTGATTACGGCGTTTCCGACAGGTGTGGATATCAAAACGATCCTGTATGGAAACATTTTAGGAATCGCTATGGGCGATGTGTTGCAGGTGGTGTTGATCGCGGTGGTGGTGATGGGTTTGCTGTTATTCAAATGGCGGGACCTGATGCTGTATTGTTTTGATTCGACCCAAGTCCGCGCGCTCGGACTCAATCCCATGGTGTTACACATGATTTTACTGGCCTCGCTCGCAGCAGTTGCGGTGGCGGCCTTGCAGGCGGTGGGTGCGATTCTGGTTTTGGCGATGTTGGTCACTCCGGGCGCGACGGCTTACTTGCTAACAGATCGGTTTGGAAAAATGCTTTGGATTTCGTCTGGGTTAGGAATCGTCACTTCGGCGACAGGGGCGTATGCGAGTTATTTCGTCAACGGTCAAACGGGTGGCTGCATCGTGACCTTGCAGACCTTGATTTTCGTCGTGGTGTTTGTGTTCGCTCCCAAACATGGACTGCTCGCAAATCGACGGGCGAGGTTGAAAACTGAAATCATCGTGAAGGAGGGCGTTTCATGAATGAGTTCTTCGAGCCGTTTCGCTACGCCTTCATGCAGGATGCGTTGTTGGTGGGCGTGTTGGTGGGTGCAATGTGCGCGGTGTTGTCGTGTTTCCTGATTTTAAAAGGTTGGTCGCTTATGGGCGATGCCGTGTCGCATGCGGTTTTGCCGGGGATTGTGTTGGCGTATATTTTCGCGCTGCCGCTGACTTTAGGTGCGTTTCTCGCAGGTTTGCTGTGTGCGACCGGAAGCGGATTTTTGAAACGCAACAGCCGATTGAAAGAAGACACCGCGATGGGTGTGGTTTACACGGGTTTGTTTGCAATTGGCTTGGTGCTGTTCAGCAAGACGCCATCGCACATGCATCTGGATCATATTCTTGTCGGAAATATTTTGGGGATCAGTGATGCGCAGGTGAAACAGACTTTGTTGTTAGGTGGTTGTGTGCTTGTGGTGAGCTTGCTTTTGAGAAGGGATTTGCTGCTGATTTGTTTCGATCCCATTCAAGCTAGGGTGATGGCGTTACCGGATCGGTTTTTGACCTACTTGTTGCTGGGTCTGCTGGCGCTAGCGATCGTGGTCGCAATGCAGGCGGTCGGTATCATCCTCGTCGTCGCAATGCTGATCACACCGGGTTGCGTGGCGTATCTGTGGACGGATCGGTTTGATAGAATGTTGGTCATTGCTGTGTTGTCCTCCGTGATCGCGACCGTGGTTGGGATTTTTGTAAGCTTTCACACCAACGCATCCACCAGCGGCTGCATCGTCTTGGCGCAGGCCTTGTTGTTTGTGCTGAGTTTGGTTATCGCCCCGAAATACGGGATGCTGGCGAGAAGGAGGGTGAGAGTTTAATCCTAATTTTTTTAACCACGAATTACACGAATTAAACGAATAAGAAAATCAAACCGCGAATGTACGCTAGTTTAGGTAAATGTAGATCATTTTTTAATTAGAAATCGTAGTGATGAATTATTGAACCGTGATCCGAAATAAAATTTATTCCATTCGCGTAATTCGTGGTTAAAAATTCTGAATTCTTATCAATATCTCTCCCATGAATCCTTGTATCGAAGCTGCTATCTTTGTTGCGAATCACCATGGCGTGGTTGCGGATCGCTGCGAGATTTTACAGGACGGTCATACCTTGGTGGTTCGGTTGACTGAAACGCTGGTCGCGCGAGTGGTCACGGATATCGATGGACCGAGGCAGGGTTTGGATTGGTTTGAGCGTGAGACGGCGGTGGCTGCACATCTGACGCTTCACCATGCTCCAGTCATTCCACTGCATCCTGATATTCCTGTCACGGCACATCAGCATGAAGGATACGCGATGAATTTCTGGGAGTTCGTGACTGTTACGGATGTGGAGCCTGATCCTCGTGAGATTGGATCGACCCTACATCAATGCCATGAAATCCTACGGCATTTTCCAGAGACGCTTCCCTCGCTTGCCATTTTGCATGAGACCTTGGCGATTCTGGAAACTTCTGTTGAGAAATCCTATTTCGATACGGCGACGGTTGAGCTGTTGAAACGTCATCTCCAGCAATCCATCGATGTGCTCACCCCTTTGCCTGCTCAGCCTCTGCATGGAGATGCGCACATGGGGAATCTCATGATGACGACCCAAGGAATGCTCTGGACCGATTGGGAGGATGCGTTCAGTGGCCCCGTGGAATGGGATTTAGCATCAATCATCTGGAATTCGAAATGGTTAGATAACGATCAGAATTTCGTGGATCAGGTTTTGGAATCCTACCAAGAAGCAGGAGGAAAATATGATGAATTGGTTTTGAAACATTGCCTCATCGCGCGCGCCGCCGTGATGAGTGCTTGGTATCCGATTCTTTATCCATCTCCGTCAGAGGAGAGAGTGAGGAAGCTGAAGCAGCGGATTGAGTGGTTGCGGGATCTTTAATATAGGGCGCTATCGCCGAGAGTGCGCATGGAATGAGAAGAAGAGGATGGTTACAGTTTGAAGTTTAGTGCGCCCTTTCAGGACTTGGATTTTTTTGGGGAATTTTACCCAGTGCGTTGCACTGGGCTGGCATAAGTTAGGCCGTTGGCCTTGGGGGAGTTGCGATTTATGAATTGCCCCTATTTCGCGCATTTCTGGCACGCCTTTCAGGGTGCGGATTTGTTAGGTCATGTTTCCAAGGGTGGTCGTCGCGATGCTCCTCGACCCTTGGCTAATATCTATCATCCCGTTGGGATGGATTCGGTTTTGGGATGCAGGTGGGTTGAGAATTTTGGCATGGCGGATGCAATCCGTCGCCACGTATCACTCCACATGCGCCACAGCCATTGCGGCGATGCCTTCTTTTCTGCCGATGAAGCCCATGGTTTCGTTGGTGGTGGCTTTGATGCCGACTCTTTTCGGTGAGATGCCCAGGGCGGTGCCGATGTTTTGTTGCATGGCTTCGCGGTGAGGGAGAATTTTTGGGGCTTCGGCGATGAGGGTGGAATCGACGTTGATCAATGTTAGATTTTCCTCAGCGAGAAGCTCGCGGCATTTTTCCAAGATTTTGAGAGAGGAGATGTCTTTGCAAGATGGATCGCCGGGAGGGAAGTAGAAGCCGATATCGGGTTTTCCCATCGCACCGAGGACGGCATCGGCGATGGCGTGGCAGAGGACATCCGCATCGGAGTGGCCAGCGAGGCCGTGGGTGTGCGGGATGTTCACACCGCCGAGGATGAGTGGGCGGTTTTCTGTGAATTGGTGGACGTCGTAGCCGGTGCCGATCATTGAAGTGTGAATGGTGAAGAGTGAAGAGTGAAGGGTGAAGAGTGAAAATTCTTTGTAGTTCAAAAATCAAACCTCAACAATCATCAATCGTAAATCAAACCGAGTGACCAGAACGCGCCTTACTATGAATTGATTGACGATTGATGATTGACGATTGTTGATTTTTGAATGGAAGAGCATTGGCGAATCAGAAGCTTATAATATCTCTTCAATCGGGATTTTGCCGTTGGTGGCGACGATGGAATAGGAATCCGATTTTCCGGGTTTTTGGGTGAGGGTGACTTTTCCTCCTGCGGCTTCGACGAGGAGTTGGCCGGCGGCGATGTCCCAGAGAGAGATGGTGGATTCGACGTAGGCATCGAGTCGGCCGCAGGATATGTAGGCCATGCCGAGTGCGGCGGAGCCCATCATGCGCATTTTGCGGGCGCGGAGGGAAGCTTTGTGGAAACGCTCGATGCCGGTATTTAGGGCTTCGGTGTCTTTTCCACAACCGACGAAGAGAATGGACTCTTCGAGTTTCTCGCGTGGTGAAACTTTAACAGGGATTCCGTTCAGCATGGGTTGGTCGCCTTTCACGATGGTCCAGGTCTCGCCGACCATGGGATCGTGAATGACGCCGAGGACAACCACGCCGTCGACACGCAGGGCGATGGAGATGCAGAAGTGCGGGATGCCGTAGAAGAAATTCACCGTGCCATCGATGGGATCGACGATCCATTGGCGGTTGGAGTTTTGGTTTCCGGCGATGCCTTCTTCGCCGTAGAGCGCATCGTCCGGGCAGCCGAAGAGGAGGATGTTGGTGATGAGGTCTTGGGATTCCTTGTCGAGCGCGAGTTTGATGTCGTGGTGATGCGCTTCATCGACCGTGAGCGATTGGCCGAAATGTTTGCGAAGGAGTTTTCCAGCTTCAAGGGCGGCTTGGACGGCCAGGTTGAGATCGTTTTCCATGGGCTGTGGGTAATGCTTTAAACATGTGAGGTCAAGGGATGAGGTAAATATACTGCGCCTTACCCTCTTCATTCAAAAATCAAAAATTAACAATCATCAATCGTCAATTAAAGCGGGAAGATGGATTCAGGCGCTACCAGAATGATTGACGATTGATGAATGACGATTTTTGATTTTTGATTTCAAGAGACATAAAGAGCATGGGCGTCTGATTGGAAGGTTCACCAAATTTGGTCGATAGGGTATTTTTGAAAGGAGGTGTCGCGGCTGACGATGGTGAGGTTTTCGATTTTTGCGGTGGCGATGAGGAGTCGGTCGAAAGGATCGCGGTGATACCAGTGGAGTTTTGAAACAGCTTCACAATGGGAGGAGTCGATAGGTAAATGCGAAAATCCCTGAAGTGACATTTGTTCAGGGAGAAAACGTGCCCAATCTGCGGGTAGTTCGAAACCGGGCTTACCCAAGCTCTGTTTGATACCGATTTCCCAGATTGAAACCATGCTCCAATACACCTCATCAGTTGTTAGAATGGCATCTCGAGCACGACTGCTGAGACGAGAATCTCCGAAAATATACCAGAGTATCGTGTGTGTATCGAGAAGCAGTCGCATTGATCAGCCGTTATAGGGTTTTGGGTCTTCGGCGACTTTGGGAAGATCTTTAGGGGCGTATTCTGCGAAATCTTCGAGTTCATCGTCAAAGTCATCGCCCATCTTTAAGACGAGATGCTTGAGTGCTCCGAACCTCCGTTGAGGTTTTTTTTCTTCAATGACCGTGAGTTTCACTAGCGGTTGGTTCCTGCGAGCGATGATGATTTCCTCTCCGTCCAGAGCCCGTTGGATGAGCTTGGAGAGGTTGGTTTTCGCCTGGTGGGTGGTAACGATCACAATATGAACTTAGCTAAGTAAGTGGACTAAGCAAGGTGAAATTCAAAACTGGGTTTTCGGGTTGAACCTCTCAGGTTCGGACGACATGCTGAGTGGATGGAAATGGAAGAGCGCGATTTAGGGACACAGCCACTTGAGGCGATTATGCAGCGTTGGGGTGTGACGAATCATGACTTGGTTGAGGATTCTCCGGAGCAATTGACGCATAAGCAGATCCAACGGGCAAAGGCTGGGCGTCGGCTGACCTTGAAAATGATGATGAAAGTGGCTCGGTCGTTGAATATCGCGATTTGGAATCGGCTTTCAAAGCAGAACAAAGAGACCTTTGTGGAGTATCTGCATAAAGATATTTTTTCCTACGCGAAGGATTACAACCCGGATAAGGCTGATCCAAATGAGGCGATGATTCAGGCGCTTCACCCGAAAAAATAAATATGAACCAACCTTGGCGGATTGTGGGTCAGGGATTAGCTGGGACCTGTTTGGGCTTGGAGTTTTTGAAGCGCGGTATTCCGTTTCGAATCATCGATTCCGGAAAAGGCGGCAGCACGCGGGTGGCAGCGGGGTTGATCAATCCGCTGACCGGAAAGAACTTTCATCCGAGTTGGTTGATTGAGGATTTCCATCCTTACGCGGTGGAGTATTTCGAGAAGCTCGGGGAGCGGTTTGGAGTTAAGTTTTGGCATGCTATGCCAGTGATGCGTTTGGCGGAGACGGAAAAGGAATGGGAGAAAATTTCATCGAAGCTTGAGGCTCCTGAAGTGAGTCAATGGTTGGATAGTGAACGCGACGCGCAGACCCCTGATGGTTTTGTTGGTCATCTGATTTTACGTGGAGGTGGCTGGTTGGATACGCGGCGGTTTCTGCATGTGACGCGGGCTTATTTTCAGGAGCAAGGAGTGTTGGAAGTTGGGGATGAGAAATTAGGGATTGCAGATACATCTCGGATTCTGTGTGAAGGTGCGCGGGGATTGATGCAGGATCAACTTGGATCGCATCGTTGCGCGAAAGGTGAAATTCTAACCGTTCGTGCGCAGTGGTCGGAGGAGTTTATTAAGATCGGTTCGGGTGGTTGGTTGATTCCGATTGGGCAGGGATTGTTCCGGGTGGGATCGACCTATGAATGGAATCAGCTCGATGAGGTGCCGACAGATGTTGGCTTGGCGCGGATCAGTGAGATCGCGAAGAAGCTGGGTGGAGGTGATTTTCAGGTGGTGGAGCATGTTGCAGGGATACGGCCTATTTTGAGACGCAGCCAACCGTTGATAGGTAAAAGCGCGGCGGGGAATTGGATGTTTAATGGGTTGGGATCGAAAGGTTCGTTGTATGCTCCGAAGATGGCAGCGATGTTAGCGGATTGGATGATAGATGGGCTTGTGGCGAATGCGGATTTTGTATTTCAATCCTCAGACGAAATTCCAAGCTGATGTTTCCACCACGCCCGACACATTTGTTGCATGTGCTTTTAGCTGATATCATTCAGCCGGGTGATACGGTCATAGATGCTACAGCTGGAAATGGTCACGACACGGTTTTTCTAGCAGAAGCAGTGGGTGATGCAGGAAGAGTGATTGCGATAGATATCCAAGCGGAGGCGATATCTTCGACCCGACGGGTGCTTGAGGAAAAGCGATTTGAAAATCGGGTAGATTTGCATGAGGGTTCACATGCTGAACTTGCGCAATACGTCGCTAAAAGTTCGGTTGCGGCGATTGTATTTAATCTCGGTTATTTACCAGGTGCGGATCATGCGGTGATGACTCAGGTGGATTCGACTTTGCAGGCGTTGGCGGGAGCGGTGATTGCTTTAAAAGAGGGAGGAGTTCTCGCGGTGGTTTGCTATCCAGGGCACAAAGGGGGAGATGTAGAGTCGGCGCGTGTTGAGAGCTGTTTACGGGATTTGGAAAATTTTAGATTGGCAAAATACGAGCTACTTTCAACCCAGCGGGCGTCGCCTTTTCTTTTAATTGCTTGTAAAAAGTCCGACTCATAAAAAACCGAACCTTCGAGCTTTGCAAACATATGCTGAGGCGCTAATTTACCACTATGAAATATTTAATACTACTTTTGCTAGTTTTTACCGCGACACTGCATGCACAGAATCCAAAGCCTGCTGAGAAGAAAGTGAATGATTTTGCGCCAAACCAGCGTGAGTTTTTCAATCTTCCGGAGGAGAAGCGCAAGGAGTTTATTAAGCACTATGATGATGCGATCCGATTTTTTGCAGACAAGCGAGTTTTTGAGACCTTGGATGCGCTTGATGAAGCAGAAAAAGTTTTCTCAAAAAGTATGGAGTTACATAATATGAGAGGTTCTTGTTATATTGAAATGAGGATATTTGATAAGGCGAATATTTCATTCAATAAGGCTTTGGAAATCAGCCCGAATAATCTTAATTTGAAGTTCAATATAGCTGAGTGCTTTTTCGTTAGTAAGAAGTGGCAAGATTCTCATGATAAATTTCAAGAGCTAGTTAAAATTCTTCCGCCTAACAGTGGAGATATTTACCGATTGGCTGAATTTAAGCTGTTATTGTGTAAGAAGAAATTGGGTTTGGATAAAGAGGCGCTGATTTTGGCTGATAAATATAATTACCAAGATGATTCGCCTTATTATTACTATGCGAAAGCGGCTTTGGCTTTTGATGATAAGGATCTTGTAGCTGCGGAAAAATGGATGGGACGTGCTGCACGTATTTTTCGTGATCCAAGAATCCTTAGTCCATGGCAAGATACAATGATGGAGTATGGCTACATCAAAGGTTTCTTAGGAGGGCAGGAGGAAGAGGTAGAAGCTCCTTGATTCTAGCAGTAGGGAATCTTGATGTGATCGATCAAGCGCACATCACCATAAAAAACGGCACAGGCAAGGATGCATGTGGAGGTAATTTGATCGGTGGGTTGCAAGTTTTCAGCATTGACCAATTTGAGATAATCGATGGTTGTGAGCGGTGAGGTCTCGATGATTTCACGGGCGGTTGAAATAATTTCTGCAGCAGAGGATTTCTGAGAAGCGGCGAGTAATGCTTTGCGGATTCTTGGAGCATCGGCGCGTTGTTCGAGGGTGAGTCGGCGGTTTCGAGACGACATCGCTAAGCCATCGGCTTCACGGAGAGTGGGATGAGGAATGATTTGAATATGAAGATCCAGATCGCGAACCATGCGTTGGATGACGGCGAGTTGTTGGAAATCTTTTTCTCCAAACACAGCGGCGTCGCACTGAGTGAGATTGAATAGTTTTAGAACCACCGTGCAGACGCCATCAAAATGGCCAGATCGGGTGGCTCCGCAAAGATCTTGAGAAAGTTGGTTTTCGGTAACCATGATGGAGCGATCTTTTGAATACATCTCACCGATTTCAGGTAGGAAAACTCCATCTACGCCATGGGTTTTGCAGGTCTCTAAATCTTCGTCTTCGGTGCGCGGATAGTTTTCGAGATCGGCGGGTTTATCGAATTGGATGGGGTTAACGAAAATGGAAACCAGAACCGATCCCTCGGTGCCTGCGTGTTTTCGTGCAAGGTCGATGAGAGCCGCGTGTCCTAGATGGAGCGCACCCATGGTCGGGACTAGAACGATGGGCCTCGTTAGAGAATCGAGGTTTTTTTGAAGTTCGGTTTTCGAGCGGGCGATCCACATGGAGATTGGGTGGGCTGGATTTAGTTGACGATTGATGATTGACTCCGTTTCACTCCGTCCAAGCGGTAAGGACTTCGTCTTATTATGAAAGTTCGCTAACGCTCAAAAATCGTCAATATATGGGAGTGAATGAGATGAGTAAGAGAAGTGAATAGAGGTTTAGGTGGTTTTGGATTGTTTGAGAATGGCGAGACCTTGTCTCAAATATTCAGCGGCCGACCAGAGGAGAAAAAATGCGGCGACGATGCAAGGGTAGATTGGGGAGAAGGGAATGGCTTTGAGCATGACCCAGCCGATGACGAGAAACAGACTGACTGTGCAGGCTTTGCCGGTCCAATGGGGTTTGATTTTCACCTTGATGTGTTTGGTGTAGAGAATCTTTATTCCGATCAAGATCAAGCAGTCGCGTAAAATAACCAGAGCTGCGAACCAGATCGGGATCGCCCAACCATCGTTGTCCCATTTGAAAAAGGTGAGGACCATGATGGCGGAGAAGACCAATAATTTATCGGCGATGGGATCCAAAAACGCCCCGAGTTCTGAGGCTTGATTGCAATTTCGAGCGAGCCAACCGTCCAACCAATCGCTGAGTGCAGCGATGGTGAAAACAGAAAGCGCCGCCCAGCGCAAGGTTTCGGGCTTTTCGACCCAATCCAGTTTTAGGCTGTAAGCGATCGCAAGCGTGGCGAATAGAGGCACCAGGAAAAGCCGGAGAATGGTGATTTTCGTGGCGAGGGTCATATGGAGGTAACTGGTAGGTTAATTTTCACCGCAGAGGCGCAGAGGTTGCAGAGGGGCGCAAAGCCATCTATGCGAAATCTATAGTTTAAATAGATATCTACGAGAAAATTTGGCGTCACGTAGTGATACTATGGCGCGATGGGGAAAAGACAAACCTGAAACGATCAGCGAAGGTTATCCTTTATCAAGTATCCATTTTCTTTGATTCTAACTGTCTTGTCTCCCCCAATGCCATTGGTGACATAGCCTTCCAATTCTCCCTCGAAGTTTATCTTCTGCTGTTGTGCAGTAAATCTTAGAGAACCATCGGTGGTTGGGTAGTTGTGTTGGACGGCTTTTTTTCCGGGTGCAATAGGACCGATCTCTGTCTGAATCCCCGGCCCTAGGATTACGAAACTTTCAATTGGAAGATAGCTATCGTTATAAACGCGCACGGTAAAGCGAGTGGAAATATCAATAGCTGAGGCGGTGTAAACAGCAGCTAATGGAAAATTAGCGAATAGTAATCCTCCGACGAGTAAGGCATTAAGGGGTGAGGTGCGTCCGGTGCGGGACTCGCTTTTTAAATGAAGGATCAGACAAACCGCACCAACTAGGAATACGATAAGACCGATTAGAATCGTCATCAACCCCATCATTTCCAACCAGCGCCAGCGTGTGAGGCGCCATGCGAAATAGATGAGAGTGCCAATGATCAGCGGTGAAGCTCCCAAGGCGATGGAACATTTCAGCAAACGACTCATGGAAACTTGCTGGAAGCAATAATCACCAATTCACATTTTCGCCGCGAGTATCGATGTGAGTGAAGCTGGAGTAACTCCCTACTCCGCCTTTAAACAGTCCACGATCGCGTAGGCTACGAGTTGCCTTTGTGACATTGCGGGCGGAAGTATCAAAGCTAACATCCACAGCTAGGTTGGCTTGGTGCCATGAGTTGCTTTTTGCACCGCGGCAACGTGCGTTGTAGGTGGGGGTGCGGTAGGCAGAAACGATTTCCTTTACGGGAATTTTCATCTCGGAGGAAATGCGATCCACGACACGGAGGGTGTAGCCCATGCGTGTCCAATATTGGCGAGGAGGAAGGCGATTCCAAACACCGCCACGTTCTTTGGCGTGAGCTAAGATGACGTCTTGGGCACTGATGTTTTTGAGTTTCAGTGAACGGATGTAATTGACGTAGTTGGTGAGATTGCGGCCTTCGAGTCTTACCCATTCTTGGTCGAAGCCACCGACTTGTTGGCTGGGTTTGGAGGTGGTGCTGCCAGTGGTTTTCACTTTTACGACTGGAATATCGTTGTCATCTGACCCGAACCAGCCTGCAGAAGCATTCATAGAACCGGCAAAAAGTGCGGTGGTCGCAAGGCCGAGAGTGCTTATGATCCCGCGTCGGTTGATCAAAGCGGAGGAATCTGGGGTGATGATACTTGGGGATGGGACAGGCGAATGGGATTGGGACATGGGCAAAGTGAGGGAAAATGGGTTGAACTCAGGCAATTGAGCTGATTTGTGCCAGAACACGTCAGTTAATCTGTGGTTTGGCAAAAATACGGCGCTAGCCAAGCAGCTGAAATGAGGGTCACAAGCAAAAAAAGCCTTAATTTACCTAACAGTTGCCTAGGCTACGTGATTACAGGGCTTGAGCTGATCAGTGTAAGACTTCTTGAGGGGATTATTTGACGATTGTCGCCGGAATATTCGCCTTTTTCAGCTTTCCATACTGATTTCCTAATCCTTTGAGGTAGATGCCCGTCGGGACAGTGGATGATTTATCAATGTAAATCCCCGCGGTTTGGCCATAGGTCATTCCAGTATCGAAAACTTTCACTTTGCCTCCAGCTGGGGCGTAAAAATACGATTTTTTGTCCTCCATAATGGGCGTGTAGACGTCCGCAGGAAACTGGAATTTTTTAATAAAAAATCCATCGCCATGGGTGAATGCCTGAGATTTTAGGGCTTTGATAGGTGGGTTGCTGGTGATGTTTTTGGGAAAACTTGAGCAAGATGCCAAGCTTGCGATACACATCGAGACACAAGCCATTTGTAAGATCCAGTTCATTAATTGGCTGCTAATGCTGTGAGTAGGGAACGGTCTTTGGCGGGTAGGCTCGAATGATCAACGATGGCCAGTTTGCGGCCGTTTTCATCTTCGATTGATGCGATCGAGCTCATCTCGACCTTGTAATCCTCCGGCATTTTCCACATTTTTCCGGTTGCTGGATCAATAATGACCATTCCGATTAAGCCACCAAGCAAGATGTTTCCAAAATACCATCCACTCAGCTCAGAGCGCAATTCCATGTTGCGAGTTGGTATTCCTTTTTTGGTTATGCAAACATTGTAGCTAGCCGATTTGAAAAATCCGTCGCTCCCTTTGAGTTGAACGGTTGCAGGAGAGACTCCCTTGAAGACAACAGTCTGATTTTTATCAGTGATCGTCAGATTAGCACCACTGGGATTGGTGGTAATTAATGTGTTTTCTGATCGATTGAAGATGGTTGCGCAGGAGCTGAGCAACACTGCACATAGCAGAGAGGAGGTGTATTTCATAATGGGAGCTAAGATTATTGAGATGAAGGGACGGTATGGTGCAAGTGGTAATGAAGGCAAGTCTTAAAATGATTTTCAATCATTTTACTGTTAGAAAGAGATCTCTCATCGCTGATAACAGCACGACGAAAGCGGAGTGATCAAACCCAGTTTGTTAGATATAAGATCGGGCTTGATTTTTCAGTATGGGTTTCAGCGATCGAGGGCCTTTTGGAGCTTGGATTTGGGCCGGCGGGACTGGCCGATTTGGCTGGGCTCTTCGACGGGTTTTTGATTAGGAAACATTAAAGAAAGGGTGATTGCTGCGGCGAAAAGTAGGAGAATTCCCCAGTCGCCGATGATGGAGTAGAGCGAGGTGGTGGGATTGAGAGGGATATTTAGGTAAGTGAGGAGGTGATTTCGGAGGAAGGAGCTGCCGTTCTCGTCGAGGATGGCTTGGTTGATGCCTGTTTTGGGGTGGACGGTGGAGCCGACCGTGCTGATGGCGGCGGAGACGCCTGTGTTGGCACAGCGGAGCATGGGGCGGCGGAGTTCGATGGCGCGGAAGCGGGCGTTGGCAAAGTGCTGGGCGGCGGCGGGTGAGGTTTTGAACCAACCGTCGTTGGTCAGGTTAACGATGATTTGGGGCGCGCTGCGAATAAATTTCCGGGTCAGGCGTGGGACGGTGTCTTCAAAGCAGACGGAGGGGATGACCTGGATGGTTTCGCCGCGGAGGTCGACCTCAAGTGGGTTGAGGGATTCTCCTGCGCTGAATGAACCGTAGTATTTCTGACCCGATTGTTGTTCGTAGATGCTTTGCAGGAACGGGAAGGTGTCTAACAAAGGAATCGTTTCTCCGAAAATGACGAGGTGATGTTTGCGGAAGGTTTGTATATCCCCTTTGTTGTCCTCGATGACGATGGAGTTAAAAATTCTAGCGTTTTCTTTTTGGTAAAGTCCGTCTTCTCGTGCCTCGCCTTCGATTTCCACAGCTCCGTAGATGAGTTTGAAATTTCCACCTGGTTCGCGGACGCGGGAGATAGTTTCAAGGTTTTCGAGGTATGATCCGTATTCGCCTTCTGGCGTGCTGAGGAGGCGACCGTTGAGAGCGGTTTCCGGCCAGAGCACCCAGTCAGGCGTGTTGAGTTCGATCTCGCCCTCGGTGCTTTTTTGCATCGCCTCTTGGAGATTCTTTTCGTCCTGATCGGTGATATTTTTTAGGGCTTTGAGAGTTTCTTCTTCGTAGGCGAAGTGAACCTGTTCGCCGGGCCAAAGGACCCTGGCACCTTCGTGAGGGATATTGATTTGCACCAACAGGGCTTTGAGAGGAATGGAGGGTTTGGCGTTTTCGAGTGAGACTTTGATGATGCCGTAGCCTAACAAAACTCCAACGGCTACTGCGGTGAAGGTGAAATCCCAGCGACGAGTTCGTTTGCCATCGGCTGCACCGCGAAGCAGGCGGCGTGCGCATTGGACGATGACCGCTTGGAAAAACACCAGCATCAATGTGAGTCCCGCGACGCCTAACAGGTCGGCTGCTTGGGAGATGGCGAGGGTTTCATGAAACGCTACGCCAAGGCCGTTCCAGCCGAAGCCGGTGAAAACCCAACCACGTATGACTTCAAGGCCGGCGAAAATTGCAGCATGGGTGAAGGCATTGAAAAGGCTGCGGGCTGGAGTTTCGGTGATGCCTTTTTCCTGATGCCATGGGTTTCCGATTGTGGCGGCGAAGGCTCCGAAGATTCCCCAGTAGATGGCCAGATAACCAGCGAGCACGATCGGACCGAGCCAAGAGACAGTGGCTAGCCAGGAAATCTGGATGCCAAAACTGATCGCTCCGGCGGCATAACCGATGATGAAACCTTTTTTCGCGCGGTGTTTGCCATCGATGCTCCACAGCGCGATGAGCAAGGGAATCATGCAGATCCATGCGAGTAGTGAAATGGAGAAGGGCGGAAACAAGGCAGCGACCATCAAGCCGGAGGCGATGATGGCAATGAGGCTAAGAACAAGCGGACGGCGGAACATGGTTAGAGCTTGGCTGGATTTTTCCCGATGCCGAGCAGAAGCATCAAAACCCGCCATGATTTTTCAAAGGTCGATTTCCATGGCAGGGTGGCGCGGATGATGGTCCAGCCATTCGCCTCGGCGATTTCGGTGAGCTCGGGTTTCGGATTCACCACGGTGGCTTGCTGGCAAAGGGAAAGCATAGGCAAGTCCGCCGTGCTGTCGGTGTAGCCGTGCGAATTCACAAGTTTGCCATCTTGGAAAAATGATGCAGGCAGCAATTCACGGAGTCGGGTGACTTTGTTCTCGCCTTTGTGATTCACCAGATCTGGAAACAACGCATCGCTTTCAAAAACCGTGCCGAGTGAGAGATCGAAGCCTAACAGTTTTCCTACTTCCTTCACATAGCATTCAGGACTCGCGGAACTGAGTATGGTGAGGTGGCCTGCCGCGCGATGTTGGTCGAGGGCGGCTTTGAGTTCGGGGTAGATGCTGGGCAGGAGTCGTTTGGCGAAACTTTGGGAATATTCGGAAACTTGTTCTGCTGACATTTTCCAAAGGAAGGAATGGAAGATACGTTTCAAATTTTCCGTTCCTAGCACTCCGGCGAAGGGTAGGAATTTCAGGAATAACGGAACGGACAAACCACGCAGCGGTTCTTCGCGAATGACATGATGGCGGAAAAGCAACTGGCAATCCCACGCAAGCAAGGTGCCGTCCATGTCGAACAGCGCGATGCCTTTTGGAGGATGGTCTGTTAGATTCATCTACGGTTCATTTTCTGCGATGAAGAAAGCTGGCGGAACGCCAGCGCTCCCTTAGACGTAATGAAGCGCTTTGGCGCGATCGCTGATCGCTGCTTCGTTGTCGAGAAGTTCTTGGATCGGATCCCAGCGACCTGATACCAGAGCTTCGCGAGCGGATTCTGGCATTTTTACGGCGAAGTCGAGACCGCTTGAAGTGCGGACGCGGAGGGCTTCGACATCGACGGTGATTTCAGTGGTCGGGTTGCTTTCGACAGCTGCGCGGAGGGCGGCGATGTCATCGGCTTTGGCCATCACGCAAGGCATAGCGAGGGTGGTGGAGTTGCCGTAGAAGATTTCTGCAAAGGACTCGGCGATGACTGCATTGAAACCGTATTTGCGAAGGGATTGAGGAGCGTGCTCACGTGAGGAACCGCAACCGAAGTTCACGCCAGCGATCAAAATGGATGCGTCTTTGAAACGTTCATCGTTGAGTGGGTGATTGGTTTTTGCGCCGGTTTCGGAATCGAAACGGACATCGTAGAACGCGAATTCACCGAGTCCATCAAAGGTGACACATTTCATGAAACGAGCCGGGATGATGCGGTCGGTATCGATATCTGCGCCGGGGATGAATACTCCGGTTCCGGAAACTTGTTTGACGGGATCTAAGGCCATGTTTTTGAAATTCTAAATTTTAAGTTTTAAATTCTAAACCGATCAAGCGACAGCGCTAGCTGGCGTGAGATCAAAGAGTTCGCGCGCGTCGGTGATTTCGCCTTTGATCGCAGCGGCTGCTACCATGACGGGTGACATGAGGATGGTGCGTCCGGTTGGGGAGCCTTGGCGACCTTTGAAGTTTCTGTTAGATGAGGAAGCGCAAAGTTGATCGCCGATGAGTTTGTCTGGGTTCATCGCAAGGCACATCGAGCAACCTGCTGCGCGCCATTCGAAGCCAGCAGCGCGGAAAATTTCTGGGATGCCTTCTTGCTCGCATTGGATAGCGACGATCTGGGAACCAGGAACGGCGATGGCTTTGACGTTTGCAGCGACCTTGTGGCCTTTGATGTATTTTGCTACTTCGCGGAAGTCGGAGATCCGACCGTTGGTGCAGGAACCGAGGAAGGCGACATCGATCTTGATTCCTTGGATAGGCATGCCGGCAGGAAGTTTCATGTAAGCGAGGGCTTCTTCGATGCTGGCTTTCTGTTCAGGGGTAGTGGCGGTGAGTGGGTCAGGAATGTTTTCCGTGATGGCAATACCTGCGTCAGGAGAAATCCCCCAAGTGACGGTTGGCTCGATGTCCTCGGCTGCGATTTTCACGATGTCGTCGAAATGCGCATCGGCATCCGAAGCGAATGACAACCAACGAGTCGCGGTTGCTTCGAAGTTGGTATTGTCGACGTAAGGACGACCTTGGAGATAGGCGATGGTTTTTGCATCGGGATTGACGTAGCCGCAACGCGCACCACCTTCGATGGACATGTTGCAAACGGTCATGCGTTCTTCCATCGACATGCGGTCAAACACATCGCCGGCGTATTCGTAGGCGAAGCCGATACCACCGTTGGCGCCGAGCAAGCGGATGATGTGAAGGATGACGTCTTTTGCGTAAACGCCAGGACGAAGGTTGCCGTTGACTTCGATGCGACGGACTTTCATTTCCTGAAGCGCGATGGTTTGGGTGGCGAGGACGTCGCGCACTTGGCTGGTGCCGATACCGAATGCGATTGCACCGAACGCGCCATGGGTGGCGGTGTGGGAGTCGCCGCAAGCGATCGTGGTTCCTGGCTGGGTGATACCTTGCTCAGGTCCGACCACGTGGACGATGCCTTGTTTGCCGGATTTCAAATCGAAATAGGTGATGCCGAAGTCATCGCAGTTCTTACGGATCGCATCGATCATCTCCGCAGCGAGTGGATCGGCGGGTTGATCTTGGTTCTCGGTAGGGACGATGTGATCGATGGTCGCGAAGGTGCGTTGGGGAAATTTCACTTTCAGCCCGAGGTCGCGCAGCATACCGAAGGCTTGAGGCGAAGTCACCTCGTGGATGAGGTGGGTGCCGATGAAGAGTTGAGTGCGGCCATCAGCTAGAGTGCCTACACGGTGTGAATCCCAGACTTTTTGAAACAGACTTTTTCCCATGACGTAAACCGCCGTGATTTGCGGCGGGGCGGGAATGTGGATAGGGGACGAGGAAAACTCAACCCTCAAAATGCGGGTTTGGAAGAGATTTTAATCACGAATTTCACGAATAACACGAATGGGAGACTTAAATAGGTCTTAGATACGCTATTCTGAAAATCCTTTTGAGAATTTGAGAATGAATTCAAGATTGGCCAACTATCTCTGAGAATTCGTGTCATTCGTGAAATTCGTGGTTCCTCCTGCTTTTCGTAGTTTTCCCAATTTTATTGAGATTTGAATTTTGAATTTTGAAATTTCCCGCTAGACCTCCGGTGTGGCGACGACAAAGAAGAAGATTTCCGAGAATGCGAATTTCCATGTGATCGTGGGTAGTGATGACGGCATGGTCAGGGAGGAGGCGCTGGCGCTTTATAATGAGCTGACGGGCGGAAATGACGATGGCTTCACGCATGAGACCATCGATGGTAATGCGGATAATTCCGAGGGAGCTTATGAAATTTGCTCCAGTGCATCGCAATCTTTGATGACCATGCCGATGTTTGGTGGGGATAAAGTGGTCTGGCTGAGGAATGTGAATTTCCTCGCCGACGACGTCACTGGACGAGCACAACGGACCGAGGCTGGGGTGGAGATGCTGCGGGGGATTTTGGAAAAAGGTTTGCCCAACGGGATCAAGTTTCTGATTTCCGCAGACAAGATCGATAAACGGAAATCTTTCTGGAAATTTCTGGAGAAAAACGCGGCGGTGCAAAGTTTTGATAAAATCGATATCAACCAAGAAGGATGGGAAGATGCGGTTGGGAGATTGGTTGAGGGCAGAGCCAGCGAGCTGGGGCTAAAGTTTGAAAACGACGCGATGGAACTTTTCATCATGCTCGCTGGTGAGCAGACCAAACAGATCATGAATGAATTGGAGAAACTCGATTTGTTTCTCGGAAAAGAGCGTCGGGTTGTGACAATAGAAGATGTCCGATTGCTGGTGCCGCTGAGTCGCGAAGCCGTGGTTTTCGAGATCGGGCAAGCGATTCAAAAAGGCAACGTCACGCGCGCCATCCAACTCATCGATGAGCAACTTGCTGCTGAAGAATCGGCGATCGGGATCATGCGTGCATCCATCATCAATGTGGTGCGCAACCTTTACATGGCGAAATTGATTTTGGAAAAATTCAAAGCTCCATCCGGAAATTATGGCGCGTTCGCTGGTGCATTGAACCGATTGCCAGCTTCAGATCGTGCATGGCTGCCACAGAAAAAAGACGGCACTGGCGTGAACGTTTATCCGATTTTTCTCGCTGTGCCGAATGCGAAAAATTACGACCTAGATGGTTTGCAACACGTCATGGTGCAAACCCAACGCGCCGACCAAGCACTGGTCACAACCGGACTGGATCATCGCATGATTCTGCATCGCCTGATCGCAGAGATCGCGGCGGCGAGGAAGTGATGTGATCGTGGCGGCGGATTGCATCCGCCATGCCTAAATTTTTAATGAATGAATGGCATGGCGGATGCAATCCGCCGCCACGTTTATGAATGACAATTTTTGATTTTTGATTTTTGATTTGGAAGAAAATAAACTGCCATTCCTGCCAGGTATGCAATCACGCGTTGATTTTTTGGAATGTGGAAATAGGCTGCTAGTGATGAATGGTATATCTTTGAAATTATTGCGATATGTGAGCTTGGCGGAGGGGATTTCGTTTTTGGTTTTGCTGTATGCGGCGATCTACGAGAAGCGGATATTAGGAAACGAGGAGGCAATTCAGATTCCGGGTATGATTCACGGGGTGTTGTTTGTGCTTTTTTGCTTTTTACTGCTGCATGTGTGGATCGATAGGAGGTGGAGTTTTAAAAAGGCAGCGATTGCGTTTGTGTGTTCTTTGTTGCCATTTGCGCCGTTTTATTTGGAACGGAAGCTGAAACAGGAGGAGCTGGGGTTGTTGGAGTAGAAAATAGGAACCACGGATGAACGCAGATGAACGCAGATAGTGAATGAGATAAGACGATCGATTCACTCATCCATTAGATGGTAGATAAATTCATCATAAGTCTTTGAAAAATTAACGTTTATCTGTGTCCATTTGACGAAGAGAGGTGATTTTTGTGTTCGTCCATGTCCACTTCGCTCCCATTGCGGTTTATTTTCCCATCTGGGATATATTTTAAGTCAAAAATGGCTGAAGTTCTCTGAATGGATTGGATTTCTTGAGATTTGAATATTGAGGAAGCGAGTTGCAAAGCGGAGCGGGAAGGATAGATGTCGGGTGTGAGCAGTTGGCAAAAAGCGGTGGATGGGTTGCGAGATTTGGTGCAATCCGGTGTGGGCGAGTATGTGGTTTGCGGTGGGGCGCGTAATGCCGTTTTGCTGGAAGTGCTGGCAAAACTTGAGGCTGCGGGGAAGGTCAAGGTCTGGAGTCATTTCGAGGAGAGATCGGCGGGATTTTTTGCGTTGGGTCGGACGATGGTGACAGGCAAGCCCTGTGCGGTGGTGGTGACAAGCGGGACCGCGGTTGCGGAATTATTGCCATCGGTGATTGAGGCGTATTACCAAGCGCGGCCCTTGGTGTTGTTAACGGCGGACAGGCCGGAACATTTTCGCGGGAGTGGAGCGCCGCAGGCGATCGAGCAGGTGGGAATTTTCGGGGAATACGCGGGTAGGGATTTAGGAAATTGGGAAGGCAAAGGCCCGTTGCATGTGAATATGGAATTGGATGAGGAGTTTGTGGTGGGGGATGATCGATTTGAAAATTTCACGCTGGGTGAATTCGCGGTGGATTACGGTAGGCCGCAGGTGGCGGAGTTGGCGCGTTGGTTGCGTGAACCGACGATGCGGGGTTTGGTGGTGATGGTAGGGGATCTGGAACTAGAGGAGCAGGAAGAGGTGTTTCATTTTTGCGAAAGTCTGGCAGCACCCGTGGTGGTGGAGGCAAGCAGTGGCTTGCGGGAGGCGTTGCAACATCTCGTGGTGGTAGATGCAGATCGGGTTTTGAAAGAGAATCCTCCAGCAAAAGTACTGCGTTTGGGTGGAGTGCCGAGCGGGCGCTTTTGGCGGGATTTGGAAGATCTGTTAGAGGTGAGTGTGTGGTCGGTTTGCCGAAATGGATTGCGTGGGCTGGGTCGGGATGCAGAGGTTTTACAGGGAATGTTGCAGAGAGTTTTGCCAGCATTGGGCGAGCCTGAGGAGTTGGGTGACATCAGTGAATGGTTAGAAGGGGTCGAGGGGCGCGGCCAACGGATCGAGGAAGCGCTTGAGGCATTACCTGACAGCGAAGCGGGCTGGATGCGGATGCTTTCGGTCTATGCGGCCGTCGGCAATAGCGTGTATCTCGGCAATAGTTTGCCGATTCGTGAGTGGAATCTGTATGCCCAATGGGAGCGCCCGGTGCGGAATGTGCGGGTGAACCGCGGAGCAAATGGGATCGATGGGCAAATAAGCACCTGGTTGGGCGCTAGCGCGGGTGAGGAGGATGCTTGGGGGATTTTCGGAGATCTAACCGTCCTTTACGATCTGGCGGGTTTGAAAATGTTAGGCCAGGTGGAGCTGAAGGGACGGGTGCTGGTGGTGATCAACAACGGTGGAGGGAAGATTTTCGACAAAGTTCCGCGCTTGCAAGGGATGAGCGACGCGGCGAAGGCCTGGATGTCTGCGGAGAGTCCGGTGGATTTTGAGGCCTTAGCGAAGGGATTTGGGATGGATTATCTGCGGGTCGCTCGGACGGATGATTTCGATGGAGCGGGGAATAAGGAGCGGGCGGTGTTATTGGAAGTGGTGCCGGATGACGCGCAGGGGCGGGGATTTGGAAAATAACAAGGTTTTTCACCGCCGAGGCGCTGAGGTCGCAGAGCATGGGTTAATATAAGAGATTTTTAGGGTTTTTACTTAAATGAGGGACAGGAATGTCCCTCCTCCTTAGAAAAGGTTGAAAATTTACCTTGGAGATTTGGGCTTTGCCTTTCTAGTCTGCGTTCACCGAATATTAACCCCATGGCAAAAAAAGATTTTACGATTCTAAACAAACTCGGAATTCATGCGCGTCCCGCTGCGCAGTTTGTGAAGATGGCGAACCGATTCAAATGCGACATCATGGTCGAGAAGGACGGTGAAGAGGTGGATGGTAAAAGTATCATGGGTTTGATGATGTTGGCGGCAGGTCATGGGTCAGTGATTATAGTCAGTGCGGATGGTGAAGATGAGGATGCGGCACTGCAAGCGATCGGCGATTTGATCACGCGCAAGTTCGAGGAGGAGTAGAAACATTTCCACCGCCCATACTTAGCTACCTCCTTCCCCAAGGCTACGGCGGTCAAGAAGGCGACGAGGGGGAGGAAGACGCTGAGGCGAGTATGATGGATGAATTTGAAACACAGAAATTTTACAAATATAGATTATGGCAAAAATTACGATTTTATCGGGTGACGGTATCGGCCCGGAGGTGATGGTTCAGGCGCTGCGTGTGCTTGATGCGGTTGAAGTGAAATTTGGTTTCAAAGTTGAGCGCTCTGAGCATCTGGTCGGTGGCGCGGCGATTGATCATGGTGGACATCCGTTGCCTGCGGAAACCGTGGCTGCGAGTGAAGCGGCGGATGCAATTTTGTTCGGTTCCGTCGGTGGACCGAAGTGGGAGAGTTTACCTCCAGAAATCCAACCTGAGCGCGGAGCGTTGCTGCCATTGCGGAAACATTTCGGTTTGTTTGCGAACTTGCGTCCGGGAGTTTGCTTGCCGGCCTTGACCGATGCCTCACCCGTTAAGCAAGAACTCATCGCGGATGGTTTCGATGTGCTGTGTGTGCGCGAATTAACAGGTGGCGTTTATTTCGGATCGCCGAAAGGACGTCACGAGGAAAACGGCGAGCCAGTCGCGTTGGACACGATGATTTACAAAAAGAGCGAGATCCAACGGATTGCGCGAATTGCTTTCACTGCGGCAATGGGACGGAAGAAGCAGTTGTTGTCGGTTGATAAAGCGAACGTGTTAGCATCGTCAGTTTTATGGCGTGAGACAGTGATCGAAATCGCGAAGGAGTTTCCTGAAGTTCAACTTTCACACATGTATGTGGACAACGCGGCAATGCAGTTGATCAAGCGTCCTGGTTCGTTCGATGTATTGGTCACGGAAAATCTTTTCGGTGATATTCTTTCCGACGAGATGGCAATGATTTCAGGTTCGTTGGGAATGTTGCCATCGGCTTCATTGGGTCAGCAAAAAACCGACGGATTGTATTTCGGTTTGTATGAGCCATCGGGTGGTTCTGCTCCGGATATTGCTGGGCAAGGCATTGCAAACCCGATTGCGCAAGTGCTTTCGTTGGCGATGTTGTTGCGTTTCTCACTCGGGAAAATAGAAGCAGCGGAGGCAATCGAAGCCGCGGTGGCGAAGGCGATCGCAGATGGATTCCGGACAGGCGACATCGCGACTGGAAAAGCTGGAGAGAAAAAAGTCGGAACCGCAGGCATGGGTGACGCGATTCTTGAAAGGCTCTAACCGTTTTTCATCGCCTCTCTCATGATGGAGAGGGCGTCTTTATCAGGAAACCAATATTTGAACGCCAGAGCGCCTTGGTGAATTAAAAGGCTCAGACCGTTGTCGGTTTTGCAACCAGCCTTGCGTGCGCTGGCTAGGAAGGGGGTTTCTGCAGGTTTGTAGATCGTGTCGTAGGCACAGTGATGCGGCAGAAAGTAGTCATCAGGAATGACTTTGGGATCATCAGCTTTTAGTCCCAGTGAGCTGGTTTGAATGAGAAGATCGGCTTGATGGCATAACTGCTTCAAATTAGGATCTGCCAGGGTGAGGGTTTGGATCTCTGTATCAGGCGAGATTTCTTTAAGACGAGTGGCAAGGGTTTTGATTTTATCCAAGCTGCGGTTCACTAGGGTGAGCTTCGCTGGTTTTTGGATGCAACATTGGGTTGCAATGGCTTGTCCAGCTCCACCACCAGCTCCGAGAATCAGGGTGTGAACGCCGTCTGCTTTAATCTGAAACGCTTCTTCGATCGCAGCGATGATGCCTGGGCCATCGGTATTGTAGCCTAGAGTTTCATCATCAGAAAACAGCACCGTGTTGACAGCACCCAAGAGTTCGGCATGGGGTGAAACCTTGCTACAAGCTGCCATCGCCTCGAATTTGTGCGGGACGGTGACGTTGCAACCGATGAATCCAAGCTCACGCATGAGCTTGAAGGCCTGAGATAAATGACCAGGATCGACATCAAGGCGGACGTATGAGGCATCGATGCCAAAAGCGTCCAAGGCGGGTTGGTGGAGTTGCGGAGACGCGGAATGCGCGACGGGATGGCCCAGCACAGCTAGGCGCGCGGGCTTGGTTGCGGCGGCTGCTTCAGCGAGATCGGATAGGGTGTAGACCGGTTTCATGTTGAAATTTTGCCTAGAGCATGGATGTGTTCTCTCAGCAGCTTTGCAGGCCACTGACCCGGTGCGGTTTCGGTATCTCCGATGAAGCCATAGTTCAATACGCTGCCATTTTGTGCGCAGAGAAGCCTAGATTCAGCCCCCAAACTGCCCATGCCCATGCTTGAGACGGGAAGCCCAAAGTCGTGGGTCTGGAGATTAACTAGGGTGGTTAGCTCCTCGACCCGGTTCAGCCGCGCCGCAAATTTGAATGCGGCAGCACCCGCCAGCTTGGCTTGGGCTGCGCGGGGAATGAGCTCGTCTAGGGTGGGGAGTCGCTCGAAGTTATGAAACGAGGCGATCCACGGAATGGACTGGGTATTGAAGTTAGCGATAAGATCAGCCATTTCAGCGATGCTGGAAACCTCGATATCGATCAGTGTCGCAGCGGGTAAGGCTAATTCTAAAAGGGATTTCCGATTATCTACAGATAAATCAAAGGGTGAGCCCTCGGAGTGGCGGCGGGCGGTGAAGAGCAGGGGAAAGCCGTTCAAATGTGCCCAGAGTTGGGGGCCTTGTTGGGAAATTTCTTGGTGAAATAGATCCAGCCGAATCTCGGCGAGATCGCATTCTAGGGAGAGACTTGCGGGCGTTGCAGAACGAAGCGCGAGTAAATCCCCAAAACTTCCAACCACAGAGGGGTTAGAATTTGGGAAAGGAAACAGCTTCTCACTCATGCCTCAAGTGATGTGCAAGCCATGCCCTTTCGTCAATGGATTGTGCGGGGGATTGATTGGATTTTTTGCTTTCTATCAAGAAATTCACTTAGATTGATCTTTTATCTGGTCAACCCAAGCAAGAATTCCTTAGTTTTCTTTATATCCAAACATTATGCGTAATTTACGACTTTCCTTACTATCAGCGGTTGCAGTCGCTACCATAGCTGTTTCTTTTGATTCCATAGCTAGGGCTCAATCATTCAAGGTCGAACCAGAAAAGCCGGCATTTGATGATCTTCCATCGCCTGATTTCAATGTGAGTAAGACAAAAGCGTTCAAACCAAAAGATTGGTTGGAAATTGAGGCGTCATTCAAAATCCAGATGGCACCTGAGCCGCCTTCGAAAACAGCGGAGCGAGTCATGGTGAAATGGTATATCGCTGTGGAGCATCCGGAAAAAAAAGGAGCTTACTTGTTGCTCACAAAAGATATCACTCATGTTAACGTGCCTTTGAATGAGGAAATTTTCTCTTCGGTCTATCTCTCTCCGGCATCTATCAAGCGCCTGACCGGCCGTGATCGTGCAGGCAAAGGCGTGGTAAATTTGGTTGGATATGAAGTATTGATCAATGGTGAAAAAGTCGCACAGGAAACCAGTGGCGCTAGCAAAGCAGGTTGGTGGAATACAACCTCAGATAAAATTTCTCGTAGTGATACCGTGCCTCTGCTAAATAAGATGGAAACTCCATTCGCAAATATGTGGTGGGATCGCTATGCGGAGGTTCTCATCGAGCGTCGCTAATTTTTTCTAATGCCTCTTCACTAGATTTTAAGATTTTTGATACCCTCAAACCATGGCTGATTCTTCGACTATCGTAGCTTTAAACATAGGCTCTCAACGCATCAGCGCAGCTGTATTTGAAACTTCCAAGTATGGTGATCTGATACTTAAGGGATATACGGCTGAAACCATCGTTGCGGATCCAGCTTTTGAAGCATCAAGGGAAGTGCAGGTTCAAGTTGCGATCAAAGATATCGTTGAACGCCTGAATATCGAAAAGGCGAAAGTTCGCTACTCGATATCCGCACAGGCTGTGTTCATGCGGTTTGTCAAGCTACCCGCGATTCAGGATGAAAATTTAGAACAACTGGTTACATTCGAAGCAAGACAACACGTGCCTTTTCCTCTATCAGAAGTCGTTTGGGACTATGAATTAATCGAAGGCAGTAAAGAAAAAGAAGCAGTCATCGTTGCTATCAAAAGCGATGAACTGGAAAAGATCAACGACATCGTCAACTTGTCCGGTTTGTCCACTGCGGAGGTGGACGTCGCTCCAATGGCACTCTATAATTCTTATCGTTCTGCCTATGGTGTTTCTGATGATGCGGTATTGATTGTGGATATTGGCGCGAAGACCAGCAGCTTGATCTATGTCGAGGGCAAACGCTTTTTCACCCGCAGTGTTTTGATTGGTGGATCGTCTATCAGCTCGGCGATCGCAAAAGAGTATCGAGTCCCATTTGGTGAAGCGGAGCATCAGAAAATTCACAATGGCCTAGTGGCGCTTGGTGGTGGACACACAGATACATTGGATGAATCGATTGCGGCTTTGGCGATGGTTATTCGTAACGCCCTAACTCGTCTCGCATCCGATATCACCCGCACGACAAATTACTATCGAAGCCAGCACAATGGTAGTGCACCCAAGAAAGTCTTGTTGGCTGGTGGTGGTGCGAATTTGCCATACACTTTGGAGTTTCTTGAGGAAAAACTGGGCCTTCCAGTCGAGTTTTTCAATCCGCTCACCAATCTTGCGTTCACTGTTGATCCTGAGATTCTTCAACAAGAAGCTCACATGATGGGAGAATTGGTAGGTCTCGGACTCAGGGGAGTTGGTAAATCATCCATCAATATTGATCTCGTGCCTTTTGCGGTTGAGCAGAAGCGCGAAGCGGAAAGACGTAAGCCCTTTTTGATCGCGGCCGCTGCAATCCTTGTAGCCGGCTTTGGTGTTTGGGCGTTGTTGGCGCAGTTGGCAGCTGCTGACGCGGAGAATGAGAAGCAAAGCATGTCGGATGTGAGAGATAAGTTGGCTCCTGATGCAAAAAAAATTAAGGCCCTACTGAAAAAGGAAGATTCATCAAATGAGTATGCAACGGCTTATACAGATATCCAAGAGGATCACGTCTATTGGTATAATTTGATTAATGAAGTTCGCGAAGCTTTTGCCAGCGATTCCGTTTGGTTAACTGAACTATCACCCATTTATGGATATAATCCTATCCCACCAAAAGACGGCCCTGTTCCACCTATCTCGTCAGCGCAACAAGTTATCCCGCGTAATTTCGCTAACAATGCGGCTGTCGCAGCAAGCCTGATTGCAACTCCACCCGTGGTTGAGGAAAAATCACAAGATAAAGAGAAGCCAAAAGATAAAGATAAACAAAAAGCAGAGCCAAAATACGTCGCTAACGCGATCATGGTTCGCGGATTTTGGCGGGATAATCCTCGTAGCCAAAACGTGGTATCCGATCTTTTGAAAAACCTACGTGACAATAGCACTGTGTTTAAATTCACCGTGAAAGAGGGTAAAACTAGGGGTGGCAACAACCACAGTGATACAAAAGAAATCCAACTCAGCGACGAACAGTTGTTAAAACCATCGGCAGCTGGTGGAGAAGATGATCTTGGTTTCCCATTCGAATTGATCCTGCCTCTCGCGGAACCGGTAGCCGTTAAGTAACCCTCAGATTTTAAGAATTTTACATAGCCATTATGAATTGGATTAAACAAAACCCATTCCTCTCAGCCTTAATCGGTATCACGATTGTTCTCTGTGGTATACTGGTGTTTGTTGCGATCAAAGGTGGATCTAAATACGAGAAGGCCAAAAAAGATTACAATTCTGCTTATGCGGATGTGCGTAATTTTGAAAAACTCAAATTGTATCCCAATAAGGATAACAGCCAAGCGAAGAATAAAGCTTTGGAAGAATACGACAAGGCGATCAAAGATTTAAGTGATTTATACAAGAACTATCAATTAGACCCATCCAAAAAAATCACTACTCAGCAATTTACTGGAAACGTAAAATTAGCGAGCGAGGAAGTAGCAAAGGCATTCAATGCTACGGGAGGAAAATTACCTGAAAATTTCTTCATGGGATTTGAGTCATACAAGGGGCAACTTGCCAAGACGGGTTCCACCTCTCTCTTGGATTATCAACTCAACGCAATCAAACACATATTGTTAGGAATGGCCGAGGCAAAACCCTCAGAGCTAGTTCGGATTTACAGAGAAAAAATTTCTGAGGAAAATGATATCGCTCACATTCCAGGAAAAAATGATGTCGCAAGAAAGTTTGGATATGAAATCGTCTTCAAAGGATCAGAACCCGCCGTCCGTGACTTCATCACCAAGCTTGGAAATAAAAACAATTACTACTGTGTGATCCGTTCCATTCGCATCAACAATCAGCGGGAAGCTCCACCTAGAATTTCCGATGCGAAATTTGAAACTCCTAAACCACCTGACGCTGCGACTCCCTTTGGAGCGTTTTTTGAGGATCCTGCACCTGCACCCGGAACCCCATCTGGCACTGCACCTGCACCGGGAGTAGCACCGGCACCTGGCACTGCACCCACACCTGACATTGCACCCGCACCTGTTGTAGATCCGCAACCTGATGGCGCTGATGACGCCTCTGCTCCACCGGTAAATCCCGGCGCTCCTACACCAGCACCCGCACCACTACCTGCCGGAGCACAAGCAAATACAGACACATCAAGAATTTTATACCAAGTGCTCGGTGACGAAGAATTAGAGGTCTTTATCAGATTCGATCTCCTGTTGTTCTTACCTAAACCAGAACCTGCAAAACCTTAAGTTAAATTTTTCATATGTCTTGGATTTCTGATCATTACGAAAAGGTAGCGCTTGCTGGAACGCTTGTCGCTGCAGTGGCTCTTGGTTACACGGGCTTTAAAATGAGAAGCTCAGTGGAGAAGGACTTTGCGGATGATCCAAAAGGTGGCGGTTCTGACAATGTGTCGATAAAGGATGGTGATAAAGTCGCTTTGGCGAATTCCTCCTACCTGATCGATCAAAGATGGGTGCAGGGCGAGGATGGTGAGGGTAGGCCTGTCGATCTCTTTACGGGAGTGCCTCTTTTCGTTGATAAAAAGTCTCCTAAAAAACCCGTTGATTTACCTAAAAGCGATGACGTTCATCCACCCATACCCAATAAATGGTGGCTTGAAAATCGCATCGATCCGGGTTTTGGCGACTCGCCACAGCGCGATGAAGACTCAGATGGCTTTACTAACCTCGAGGAGTTTGAGGCGAATACAGATCCCAAAGATTCCAGTAAACATCCCAATTTGATTCTGAAACTCGCATATTTAGGCGACGAATCCGTTAAGTGGGTATTGCGCCCCAACGGTTATCCGACCGCAGCCACACCTGATATAAATTTCGAATACAGCGATACCAAGCGTGTCAGGGTGAAAAATCCAGCAGTAGAACCGATCAAACCCAATACTTTATTCTTTAAGGAAGATGCCGCAAAAGAGGCAAAAGGCCGATTTAAATACCTTGGATTTGAGAATAGAGCGGAAGGCGAATCAAATATCGACTACATCAAAGTTGAGGACCAGAAGCCGAATAAAAAAGGCATGGTTTATGAAATCCCCGCAAATTTCAGGTTGGATAATGCTGGAATTCATGCAAAATATGATCGCACCGCGAAATTATCCCTCGAAGCGCTCGGCTTGGGCGGTCAAGAATTCAAGGTTGAAGAGCTCACAGACTTCGCATTACCAAAGGATACTGAGCCCAAACGATTCCGTATGATGGAAGTCTCCCCGACCCGAATTGTGGTCCGTGAGACCCTCGAAGACGGCTCAACTAAGCTCCATGAGATCGCCAAACGCCCATAACGCAATTCGCACTCTTAGCTAAATTATCAACATTTCTCAAAAATGCGCTTTTCAAATCTATATATTCTCTCCAGAAAGTTTCCGTCCACTATGCAAAAAAAGCCAACGTATTGCTCCAGTCCGACAGCCGTATCCCTCATACTGCTTGCTGCGACCATGCCCTTTAATCTTTCCTCAGCACAAACTGGTGGAGGTGAATCAAGCAAAGGCAGTCTTGCCCAACGCGAAATCATCCGCAGAACTCAAGCTGTGGCTGAGGCAGATCGCCTCGTTGCGGAGGGCCGCGAAGCCTACAAGAAAGCTGACTTCCAACTTGCTGTGGATAAATACAAAGCGGCCTTGGGAAATGTCAGAAACGTTCCTGCTCTTGTGGATAGGCGTGAAAGTTACACTCAACATTTGGCAGACGCCAGCGTGGCTCTTGCTCAGTCCTATCGCAAAACTGGCAAATACGACGAGGCTCGCCAGCTGCTTGAAGTGGTCCTCGCTCCAGACATGGATCCTGAAAACGCCACCGCTAAAACTGAATTGGCGTATTTGGATGATCCCATCCGCTCAAACCCTGCGCTTACCCATGGTCATGTCAAGAAGGTCGATCAAGTTCGCCGCACTCTCTACATGGCACAAGGCTACTATGATCTTGGTAAATACGATCTCGCGAAAAAAGAGTATGAAGATGTTCTTCGCATTGATCCACACAACGAAGCTGCTCGTCGTGGGATGGAAAAAATTGCACAGTCGAAAAGCGATTATTACCGTGCCGCCTATGGTCAAACTCGTGCTGAGTTGTTGATGCAAGTCGACCAAGCATGGGAATTATCTATTCCTGCCGATGTCCCGACGTTTGATCCGGTAACAACCAGAGGCCCTGGCCAAACCGATGGCGTTGTTGCTATCAATGCAAAACTTCGCAATATCATTATCCCCAGAATTGATTTCGAAGACAGAACGGTTGAAGAAGCGATTGATTATCTTCGCTTGCGTGCAGGTGAACTTGATGTGAGTGAGCTCGACCCTGCGAAAAAAGGCGTCAACTTGGTCATTCGTCGTCCCAAAAGCAGCCTAGGTGGCGGTTTGGTTCCTGCAGAAGGAGAATTGCCAGCGGGTGAGGATTTATTGGGTGGTGGCGGTGATTTAGGTGCAGCGCGTATTGACGAGCTTCGTTTGCGCAATGTCCCACTCGGTGTCGCCCTAAAATATATCTGCGATAAAACCAAATTACGCTACAAAGTGGACGACTTCGCTGTGACTCTCATACCGATCACCGAGCAAGGCGAGGATATGTTCCCTCGCACGTTCCGAGTCCCACCCGATTTCGTATCTAAGCTTATGTCCTCCAACGGGGGAGGCGCTGCACCAGCCGAGGCTGATCCGTTTGCCGCAGCAGGTGGTGGCGATGGCTTGAATGATAGCTTGAAGGAACGCCCTCCAATCATCGAATTGCTCAAATCGAATGGTATCAAATTTCCAGAAGGCAGTGCTGCGACATTGGGTTCAGCAGGTAGCCTGCTGGTTACCAATACCGCTTCCGAGTTAGATAAGGTGGAGCAGTTGGTTCAACTCCACATGGATGGAGAGCCAAAACAGGTGAAAATCACCACCAAGTTTGTTGAAATCACTCAGGAAAATAGCGATGAACTTGGGTTCGACTGGATATTCAGCCCCATCGGTGGCACAGGCGGTAACGTCTTCGGCACCGCAGGAACCGTAGGATCTGGAGCTGTCCGCACCGCAGCAGACTTTATCAATCCGATTGCTGGAAACCTGATTCCTGGTATCCCAAGTTCACCGGGTACGGCTGTCACAAATACCCCAACAGCGGGTCTACGAAGCGGTGATTATGCAATCAATCGTAATAGCATAAACTCTATTCTAAATAATCCTGACCGCTCAGCACAAAATCCATCGGTTGCTCCAGGTATCCTTGGTGTCACGGGCTTATTCTCTGATGGTCAAGTGCAAATGATTATGCGTGGCCTTGCCCAGAAAAAAGGTAGCGATCTGATGACCGCTCCTTCGGTCACTGCTCGTTCGGGTCAGAAAGCAACCATCGAGGTCATCCGCGAATTCATCTATCCTATCGAATACGAACCCCCACAAGTCCCGCAAAACATCGGTGGTGCACTTGGCGGCGCTGGGGGCGGCGGCGTAGCAGCTGCTCCACAAAACATTCCTGTCACTCCTGCTTCACCGGTCGCATGGGAAACCCGTAATACGGGCGTGACTCTGGAAATCGAACCAAACATTGGTGAAAATAATTTCCTCATCGATATTCGTTTCCTTCCACAAATCGTGGAATTCGAGGGATTCGTCAACTATGGTAGCCCCATTCTCGCTCCTTCAGTCGATGGCGACGGCAACCCAATCACCTTGGTGGTCACGGAAAACCGCATTGAAATGCCGGTTTTCTCCAAACGCAGTGTGGATACCTCGCTCACCATTTACGATGGCTACACCGTGGCTGTCGGTGGTCTGATGCGTGAGGATGTCCAAATTGTGGAGGATAAAGTGCCTATTCTTGGGGATATCCCAGTTCTCGGTAGATTGTTCCAAAGCGAGGCAGAAAACCGCATCAAGAGCAACCTTATCATCTTCGTAACTGCAGAAATCATCGACCCGACCGGTAGACGCGTCCGCGAACAAGAAACAACGAGTGCGCCCATAGAGTCCGAGCTTGTGACTCCAGTTCTCGGTGAAGGCGTCTTGCCATTGCTTCCAGAATAAGCTTTGTGCCTCAGAATATATCCAGAAAGGGCGGGAGGTATCTCTCGCCCTTTTTTCTTTGGCAGCGATTTCGCATTAAAGAAATCTTGCCATTCTCTGAATTATTCATTAATTCAATAACGTCATTCCTGCAACCTAGCGGTTTGGCGCGCTTCGTCTGGTCCTTTAACGCCATGGTCTCAGGAAGTATGGTTTGTAATGGCGTGACTCAAAGAATAAGAAAATGGACATCTATGTGGGCAATTTGCCCTACACCGCTACCGAAGAAGACGTAACTGATCTCTTCGCCGCATACGGCCCGGTCGAACGGGTAAAAATCATCACTGATCGTGAAACCGGCCGCTCTAAAGGGTTTGCCTTCGTCACGCTCGGAGATCAAAGCCAATTGAATGCTGCAATCGAAGCGCTCGACGGGCAAGACTATCAAGGTCGCGCACTTCGCGTGAACGCATCTGAGCCTAAAGAAGCTCGTCCCGGCGGATTCCGCAGCGGCGGCGGCGGCGGTGGCGGCGGCGGCGGCGGTTACGGCGGTGAACGTCGTGGCGGCGGCGGTGGCGGCGGCTACAAAGGTGGCGGCGGCGGCGGTGGCTACAAAGGCGGCGGTGATCGTCGCGGCGGCGGCTACAAAGGCGGCGGCGGTGGTCGCGGCAATGACGACTGGGGTTGATCTTTCATCCCCGAAAGTTTCCAACGTCTACTTCCCTCGCGGAGGTAGACGTTTTTTTATGCTAAAAAAGAAATTGAACCACAGATAAACACAGATTGACGCAGATAATGAATGAACTACATCGATTGATTCTCTCATCAACTAGATGATTTATAGATTCATCAGAAATCTCTGAAAAAATGTGTAAAGAGAAGCCAAACATTCCTTACAACTTCCAACCAATAACGAATAACTATCTAAACTCCGCAGTGTTAACTGCAGATTTTAGATATAAAGTCTTTCGACCCGCGGCGTGATCCCCGTGAATAATTCCCAGACGATGGTATCGGCAAGTTTCGCGATTTCGTCTGCGGAAATATTCGCACCGAAGAGTTCGACTTCATCCCCACATTCGATGTCCGAGTCATCGGGCAGGCGAATGATGATCTGATCCATGGTTACGCGCCCAATGATGGGATGCCGTTTTCCTCGAATCCATACTTCCGCGTTTTTGCCAGACACATGGCGTGGATAGCCATCGCCATAACCGATGCCGACCGTGGCGACTCGTGTGGGCTGGGTGGTGACGAAAGTGCGACCGTAGGAAATGCTGTGGCCGGCGGGCACGGTGCGCACGAGAGTGACGCGGGATTTCAGAGACATCACCGTGCGAAGTTTTTCTTGGAAACCAGGGATGGGCGAAACTCCGTAAATCATCAAACCCGGGCGGGCGAGGTTACAGCAATGATTCTCATATCCAAGAATCCCGCCGCTGTTGGAAAGATGGCGCCACTTGAATGCATCTATACCACCAAGTTTTTTCACCGTATCATCGAAACTTGCGATCTGCTGTAATGTAAACGATTCGTCTTCATCAGATGAAGAAAGATGAGAGGCGATGCCTTCGATGCGTAAGCCATCAAGTTTTGATAGTTCATCAAGTTTTTCCACTAGATCGTCAGGTAGAAATCCACCGCGACCCATACCGGTATCGACCGCGAGATGTACTGTTAGGCAGACGCCAAGGCGTTTGGCAATTTCATGAAACGATTTGGCTTCTGCTATCGTGGAGATACAGGGAACGATGTCACGAGCTACAATTTCCTCACGCTCTTTTTCCCAGGTTGCACCGAGTAGGTAGATGGGCGTTTGGACACCTGCATTACGAATGCGCCGAGCTTCACCAATGTTAGCGACCCCAAGAAAGGCGACATTGCAGGATTCCAAAACACGTGAAATCGCTTCCAACCCATGACCATAAGCTCCTGCCTTGACCACAGCCATCAGGTCACATCCTGAAACCTCGCGGGCGAATTCCAGATTGTGTTTCAGACTCAGGGTGTTGATCTCAACCCAAGCACGGGGCGGAGATACAGGTATTTCAGAGGTAATCACTGGACTAAGGCTTATGTTTCATAGCTAAAACCGCAAGAGCACTGTTACAAAATATCATAATCACAGCCCTAAGAAATGAAAATGAACCCTAGCAAATCATCCTCCAACTCGAACTTTACAATTATTGTCACAGCTGGGACAAAGATTGCAATTTTCATCCGCAGTAAATCAGCCTGAGTGAATCGAGGCGGATGCGGGATTGGGAGAGGCTCTCGGTGGTTTCTTTGAGAGTGGATTTTAGCGATGCGATCTCGGATTTTGAGATGTTTGGATTGAGGGCCGTAAGATGGTTCAGTCGCGAGATTTGGGATTCCAAGGTTTTAGTTGCGAGTTCGATTGCAGCTTCGATGGGTTTACTGCTGGCGCGGGTGGCGACTTCTTTTGCGGCTTCCAACATGGTTGGGAAGAGTTGGGTTTTAAATGTCTCTTGAGCGACGATGCGGCGTGGGTCGCTGGGTTGGAGAAGTTGGGCTGGTGGAGCTTTGGTTTGGGCTTTGCCTGTGTGATCGACGATGACGCGAAGGAGTGTGGGTGGGAGGAATCGATCGAGATGCAAGCGAGTTGGAGCGATGACTTCCAAAACGAAGGCGCATTCTAACAAGATACTTTTCCCTTTGGTGCTAGGAAGCTTGGCGAAGGCGGCATTGCCGGAGTTTCCATCCAGTAACTGCCCGAGCGCGTCGCGGAACAAAGGGTGATCAAAAGTGAGGAAAGAGAGATCCTCGCGAGAAAGTGCGGTGGTTCGATCGAAAGTGACCGATAGCCCGTCATCGCCGATATCGGAAAAGGCTTCGGAATGGCGATTCCCGTGTTTGAAGAGAAAGGCGCGTGTGGAAAGATCGGAAACGTCGAGTCCGAGGAAATCGAAAAGCCTGAGCGTGAAGCGTTCGAAACGTGCATCTTCGTCGGCGGTTTCGATGGCTTCGTGCAGTTCGGTAGACTGCGAGGCGGGTGGCGCACCGAGTTCTAACAAAAGATCATGACCCGTGCTGAGTTGATGCGAGACATCCGCTTTCATTTTCACTGAGCGCTTCAGGAAATTCTGAAACGGTTTCGATTCGTATGTGGAATCCGCCAACGCATCGAGCTCAGGAAGTAAGGCCGTGGCGAGAGTGGTTGCTCCTTTCAAAGGTTCTGAAAATACATCGAGCGCCTCGTGGAGCCACCGCGCCTGAAGTTCGGAGCGGCTTTCTTTTCCGTAAGGAATATGGATGTGAATGTCACCGGTTTGGCCGATGCGATCGAGACGGCCTATCCGTTGTTCGAGAACTTCGGGATCACGCGGAAGTCCGAACAGTACAAGATGACGGGCGAATTGGAAATTTCTGCCCTCGGAACCAATTTCCGAACAGATCAGGATGCGAGCTCCTTCGGGTTCTTGGAAGTAAGCGGCATTGCGATCGCGTTGCAGCATGCTGAGGTCTTCGTGAAAGAGCGCGGTTTCGAGTTGGATTTCTTTGAGAAGTTTTTCCTGAACGGTGGTCGCTGCATCTGGCGAGTTGGTGATGAGAAGGATTTTTTCGTTGGCTGGAAGTTCACGCAGTAGATTGGCAAGCCAAGTGTAGGGAGATGTGCCTTTATCTAAAGGGTGGAGCAGGGGAATGCGTTTTGGAAATCCAGTAAGACGTTCGCGGGTATTGCGAAATAGAACGCGTCCGGTGCCGAAAGAATCAATGAGTTCTGAGATCAGCGGTTGGCGCGCGTTTTCATCACCTTTTTGTAGAGCTGTTAGATATTCTTTTGCTGATTTTGAACCTTGGGTGAAACTCGATAGGTTTTTAGGAATGTTTCCTTGGCTGAGTTGTTCGACGGCTGTTGCGAGTGGTGCGTAGGATTCGGTTTCGCTGAGAAATGCTTCGAGGCTTGAGTAGCGGGCGGGATCGAGCAAGCGCAGTCGAGCAAAGTGACCCTCTGCGCCGAGTCGTTGCGGTGTGGCAGTTAAAAGGATAAGCGAAGGTATGACGTTTGAGATGGATTCGACCACTTGGTAAGCGGTTGATGATTCTTCAGCGGACCATTCGAGGTGATGAGCTTCATCAACGATGAGGAGATCGAATCCGGCGCTACGTGCTTCCCAGGCACGAGTTGCATTATCCGCGAGAAATTCCGTGGCGCAGAGGATGAGTTGTGAATCGGCAAAGGGATTGGCGGTTTCATCATGAGCGGTGATGGATAAGCAACGTTCTTCATCGAAGATAGCAAAGAGAAGATTGAAGCGGCGCAGTAACTCAACGAACCATTGATGGACGAGCGGTTCTGGAACGAGAATGAGAATGCGATTGGCGCGACCCGTTAGATGGAGTCGATGTAAAATCAAACAGGCTTCGATAGTTTTTCCGAGGCCGACTTCATCGGCGAGCAGGACGCGTGGGAAAAGACGGTTGGCGGTTTCTGCGACGATGGAGAGTTGGTGAGGAATGAGATCGATGCGTGCGCCGGTGTAACCGCGGGCAGGGGAGCGGCGGATGGCGGTGTTCCAGCGTAGGGCTTCGAGGCGTTGATCAAAATCACGTGGATGATCGGTGAGACCTGCGAGCAGACGTTTCTCGGGTTTGATGAATGTTAGCGAATCCAGCAATTTAGATTCATGGATGGACTTGCCTTGGCCGTGATAAATTAGCAGTCCTTCATCTTCGGTGACCGATTCAACGATCAGGTGGTTTTTCTCATGATCGGAAATTTCATCGCCTGGTGCGAAGCGGACACGGACGAGAGGAGCGGTTGAGATGGAATAGGTTCTGGTGTCTTCTGCGGTAGGAAAGCAGATTTCAATCAATCCATTTTCTTCGGAAAGCACGTGGCCAAGACCGAGATTGGGTTCAGAGGTGGAGATGTAGCGTTGGCCGGAAAGCATGGAGAATAGTGAAGAGTGAGTTAGGAAGAGTGAAATTTTGAGATTTAAAGTTTAAAGTTTAGAGTTTAAGTCATCGGTATGGTTTCAGATGAGTCGAACAAGCGAGAGCCGTTGCGGTATGCGATGATAGGGAAGGATGGATCAAGTACGGAAGATAAGCTTGAGAAATATGTGGGAACGGTGGATTGGAAGTATTTGGCTCCGCATTATTTGACAGGGTCGCTGTTTTTTGTGGATCCGCAGCTGGCGCTTGTGGAGGTGGGTCAGGCGTTTTCGTATAATGAGAAAGACAAGGTTGAGGAGTGGCTGAAAAATGGGGATTTGGTCAAGATCGGCGATTTACATGCGGAACAGTGGCGTATGGGTGGGACAGAGTTTGAAGCTTTGGTGGTATCGCCGTTTGTGCTTTGTCGGCCGATATGATGGATTTTTCAAATAAAAATCCGTTAGAGATTTTCCCTAACGGATTTCAGAAAGGATAGATGGGTTGGTAAATTAAGGTTGGGCAGGGATGTAGAGTTCGGAGCCTTTGGCAAGAACGGTGGTGGGATCGAGGCGGAGACCGTTGATTTGATCGAGGCGAGCGGTGGTGGTGTTGTATTGCTTGGCGAATTCGGTGTAGCTGATTTCCTCAGTAATTTTGACGGGTTTATCTGCTGCGCGCGCTTGGTTGACGGCGGCTGGTTGGTTGGAGATAGGAATGTTGTTATAGCCTGAAAGGGAAGCGGTTTGATCAGGTCCAGGAACGGGTTCTAGGTTTGCTGCCTTTGGTAAGGCTGGAATCTGAACGATCTGTCCAACACGTAGGGCTTTAGGATTGATGCTGGGATTTTCTTTCACGAGGGCATCAACGCTCACTTTGTGATCTTTTGCGATGCTGTAGAAGGTTTCTTTGTCTGAAACTTTATGTTTTATAGTGTTAGCAACTTGAGCTTCTATTTTAGGTGTTTCGGTTTCTTTAGTTGGCGTTTGCGCAACTTCGGTTGAGCTAGTGGCGGCATTCTTAGGAAGTTTTAGTTTTTGACCGATGCGGATGATTCCGTCTTTTTTTAAACCATTGAGTTCGTTTAAAATGGCGGATGTAGTCCCATGTTTACGAGCGATGGAGACCATGTTATCGCCAGACTGAACGGTGTAAGTTGCTAGATTTTCAGATGAAACAGGCTCGGGGCAGGTTTCTGCTATAGGTGGTGAAGTTTTTTCTGAAGTTGATGTGGGCTTTTCCTCGGAAGTAGCCGGAGTGCTGACAGGAGCGGGAGGAGTGTTGATAGGAGCAGGTGCGCTTGTGAGTTGGGCAATCTTTAACTCGAGTTGCTGAATTTGCATTTCCTGCTCGGCAACAAGGGTGCGAAGTCGCTCCACTTCACCGGCGGAAAGAAGAGGCGCGCAGGCAAAAATAAGAGCTAATAGCAATACAAAGCGGGGTTTTATCTTCATAAAGTCGAATTTTGCAGGATTCGGGCTTCATGACAATGAAAATTTAACTAAAGCTAACTAATTTTACACGTCATCGCAGCCGGCAAGTAGGCTATTTTCGAGGTTTAATCTGGCAGTCTCGAAATCGGCTTCGGAGAGGTTTTTGGGGATGGAGATGGGTTTATCAAAGGTGACGATGACTTTGCTAAACGGCTTAGGGATGACAAAGCGGTCCCAGGAGGAGAGTCGCCAGGCAGAGCCATATAGGATGTGAATAGGAATGATGTCGCTACCTGTGGATTGGGCGATTTTCAGGAGTCCGGGCTGGACTTGGTAGCGTGGGCCTTTCGGGCCGTCCGGGGTGATACACACATCCTTGCCCTCCAATAGGGCGTTTTTCATTCCGATCAAGGCGGCAAGGGCGCGTCGGGATGATGAGCCACGAATGGAGCCAATGCCGAAAGCCTCCATGGATTTAGCGAGAGTGGTTCCGTCTCGGCTAGCACTTGTTAGAACGACAGTTGAGCGATTTTTTCCGCCTGTACGTTGCCAGATAGGAGGCATGGTAAAAATGCGATTGTGCCAGAGTGCAAAGATGACGGGTTTTGGATCGATGTCTGGTTGAACGATACCAGCCTGGTCATTAACGTTATAACGAAGGGTGATGCTCCATAGTTTCATCGCAAATGCAGCAAGGTGACCTAACACAATTGAGCTGCGTGAGGTTTTAATCGTGGCACTTTTAGGAATCGGCATGAATCGAGAATCCGTCGTTATGATAAGTTTATGATTTTGCAAAAATCTGCGTAGGCTTGATTCCAAGCATCGGTCTCTTGTGGCGTGTAGATTTTGAAATCGAACGATTGGCGAATGAGCTCACGACCTTCGGTGAAGGATTTAATTTCACCGGTGGCGAGCATTTGGGTGATGATGTTGCCGCAGGATGTGGCTTCGATGGGGCCGGCTTGGACTTCGATGCCGAGGGCGTTTGCGGTCGCTTGGCAAAGGGCTTCGTTTTGGATCCCGCCTCCGCCAGCATTCAGGCGAGCGTAGTTCCTGCCGGTGAGTCTAACAATTCTTTCGTAAACGACGCGGTATTTGAGTGCGAGGGAGTCGGTGGCAACGCGGAGGATTTGGCCGATAGATTTTGGCACGGCTTGGCCGGATTTTTCGCAGTATTGGCGGATGCGTTCTGGCATGTCGCCGGGAGAGGAGAACAGGGCGTCATCTGGATCGATGTAGGCGAAGAACGGTTGAGATTCTGATGAGCGTTTGGCGAGTTCTGCGTATGAATGGACTTCTCCTTTGCGATCCCAGTGGCGTTTGCATTCTTGAATGATCCAGAGGCCGCCGATGTTTTTAAGGAAACGAACGGTGTTATCGATACCGAGTTCGTTGCAGAAACCGTATGAGAGAGCTTCTTCACTGCGGATGGGAGATTTTTTTTCGACACCCATGATGGACCATGTTCCGGAAGAAAGCCAGAGTGGCTCGGCTTCGGAGAGTGGAATACCGGCGACGGCTGAGGCGGTGTCGTGGCAGGGTGCGATGACGAAGGGAATATCGCACCGGCCCAGTGTGTCTTTGAGTTCTGGGCGGAGGGTGCCGATGATTGTGCCGGGGTTGACGATTTTTCCAAAAATATTGCGAGGGAGTTTGAGAGCTTCGATGACTTCTTCCGACCAAGTTCCGGTTTCCGCGTTGAGAAGTTGGGAGGTGGAGGCGTTGGTTTTTTCGACGGATTGCACGCCAGTAAGCCAGTAGGCGAGGATGTCTGGGATGAAGAGGATGTTGCGCGCTTGGGAGAGTGTTGCGCTGTTTTTCAAACGCAGCGAGAGAAGGTGAAGCGCGCTGTTGTAGAAATTGGTTTTGATGCCGGTGAAGCTGAAAATTTCCTCCTCAGGCATGAGTTCGTGCATTTGTTCTTCTACTCCATCGATGCGTGGATCGCGGTATTGGTGGGAAACTCCGATAATTTCACCCTGTCCATCGAATAGTCCAAAATCGCAGCCCCAAGTGTCGATGCCGATGGAGCTGATTTGCTCGCCGTATTGGTCAACTGCCTTTTTTATACCTGTTAGAATTTCGTGATAGAGGCCGAAAAGGTTCCAATATAACCCCGAAGGTAGCTCGATGGCTGGGTTATCGAAACGATGGATTTCCTCCAGTTGAATTTTTCCATCGACGAGATAACTTGAAATCACTCGGCCGCTGCTAGCGCCGAGGTCGATGGCGATACGGACATTTTTCTTATCTGAATTAGGCACAGTGGTATGTTGTTGGAATGATTAGATAGATTCGACCTCAGCTGCATTTGCAATTGGATTGCGCAGTGGGGTGAGAATACCTTGGTCGAGGCGGTAGATCCATGAGTGGATGGCGAGAGCCTGGCCTCGTTCCCATGCGTCTTCGACGATGGTCGTGCGGGCGACGTGGCGGGCTTGGGAGAGGACGTTGAGCTCGCAAAGGCGATCGAGGCGTTGATTGTTCTCGAGGGAGTTGAGTTCGGATTTATGGACTCGGGTTAAGTTGCGGATGGGCGCGAGCCAGTTGTCGATGATACCGTGGCGGATATTTTCCAGTGCTGCCTGAACTCCGCCGCAGCCGTAGTGGCCGCAGACGATGATGTTGGTGACTTTCAAAACATCGACTGCGTATTGGAGGACGGCGAGGACATTGAAATCGGATTCCTGAACGACGTTTGCGACGTTGCGGTGGACGAAAACTTCGCCTGGGGGAAGGCCTGTTATTTGGTTGGCGGGGACGCGTGAATCTGAGCAGCCGATCCAAAGGTAGCGTGGTTTTTGCTGGTTGGCCAAGCGTGCGAAGAAATCAGGATCGCTCTCCCGCATTTTTTGAGCCCAGATGGCGTTGTTTTTGATGAGTTGGTCGATGCTGTCCATTACTTGGCTGATGCTCAATCAAGTGTCATGGAGACTCCAGAAAATTATCCTAAAATTCTCAGTTGTAATTGAGCATTTTAGGCAGTTATTCGTCATTGGTTATCAGTTTTTAGGTGGAAATCCGCATCATTTGGAAATTTCTTAGAGCATCATTCTTAAATTATTTGGTGGATAAAAAATCGCACATGAACGCACTAGAATTTCCCTGATAATGAATAGCTTTTAACTAATAACTCCTGGGATGTCAGTTTTAACTGGGTAATCCCCTTAAGATGCCTGTGCGGAGTCGAATTCTCGTTTTGCGGCTTTGCGGCATTCGGCGACAAAGTGGTTGCAGGCCTCACGGCAGAGGAGGGGAATGGCGAGGTTTTCGGGGGTGTTGTAGGGAACTCCGTTGAAACGAGAGGCTTCACTATCGTCGAGATGAGTATTGGCGTCGAGTTTCCAGAGGATTTTCTTGGCGCAATTGTGGGCTGGTCCGCAAACTTTTTGGATGAGTTTTTGAGCGCCAGCATCGCTGATGGTTCCGGCGTAGCGATACATACCGGTTTGTCTGCTGAGTTTGTCGCGGAGGTTTTCGATGGGTAGGGTTCCGTCCTGATATTTGATAAAAAGCGCGCTGCATGCGGGATAAAACTGATCGAGTGAGCGAAGTAGATCGTGTTCGTTATCGAGCGTAATGATCCATCCGCGGCGCAGATTGATTTTTCCTTTAGTAAAACGGTATTCGCCGTCCTCTGCGTAAGTGGAAAGATCTCGCGACATTTCCGGCCCGTGGTAATGATCGAGCCCGCCAAAAGCCGGTTGGGTGGCGAGGTCTTCGTCTTCGATGTGATAAAGCGCGTATTCGAACTCACAGTAATGGCGATGAATTCGGATTTGGCCGATTTGATTCACTCCGTCGCGGACGAGCTTTGTTAAATGATCCGCAAGTTTTGGATTGGAATTTGGCTCAGGGGATTGAGGAGCATACTTCGCGTCGAAATCCAAAATCTGATCGAGAATGACATCTGCGATGAGCGGTTCCGTGCCGATGGCGGAGGAGTAGTATAGAGTTTTTTCTCTCAAGTGATGAGGGTTTTGGCGGAAAACTTCTCTTTGGCTTGCTGCCGGGCCCACCTCCGGTTCGATCCCTAACAGAACGGGAATATCCTGATAAGAGTGCAGGCCATCCGAAATGAAAAACGGAACGATGACAACGTTGGTGGTTTCCGACATTTTATCCCATTCAGCAATAAATGGAGCTTCTTCCATGTAGGCATCGGTTACGCATTTGTAGCCCGCACCAGATTTTGCAATTAGCTCGGCTTGGTCTTTGATTGCTTTGGTGGAGTTTTGGTTTAATCCTGTGCCGTGACCGGTGATGATGAGAGTGGTGTCGTTTGGATCCGCATCAGGCGCAACTTCACGGGCACGGCGTAGGATGAGATCAGTCATCGATCGATGAACGCCGACGGGTAGGCAGTAATGCAGGGTCTTGCCATCGCGGATGGTTGTATCACCGCTGAGTCCGAGTTCACGTGGGATGACTTCTTGGGTGAAATAGCCCTCGCTGATGAAATCGGGGACGATGTAGACCTCTGGTGCGTCGATCATTAGCAGGGCCTCGCGCAAGGAGGGTTCTTCTTTCCAGAAGCAGACATGCACCTCGGCAAATAGATTTTTGCGACGGATTTCATCGGCGTGATCGAAGTAAGGCGTGGAGGAATCCGGGTTCTCGGTCGAGCCATGGCCGACAATAAGAAGAGCGGAGTTTGGTTTCGGAATTAAAGACATGTGGAAACCATGGCGAGCTTACGCAGGATTGCAAGTGGGCGATAGTGTGGATTTTCCAGACTCATTATCAGTCTGTCCTCATTTTGGTTGCGGATATCTGGTTTATTATAGAGAAAAACAACGTGCGAATCCCAGAAGCCAAAAAAGACGAAACCAAGCCAGTAAGAATCGGGAAAATCGTGGTTTGGAACAGTGCCAGAGGCTTTGGCTGGTTGGAATGCGAGGGAGAGAGGTTGTTTGTGCATTTGAGAGAGTTTAAAGGCACGGAAATCGTGCCGGCAGAGGGTGTTGAATTCCCTTTTTTGGTGGGAACGGATGTGCATGGCAGGCTTTGTGCAAAAGGGGTAAGCGCTAGCTTGGTCAACGGTCAGGTTAAATTCACGGGTTGGCTGCTTTTAGCGGCTCTTTTATTTTGGCCGATTGCTGGGATGACAAAATTACCCGTCGCCATTTATTGGCCGATCATGCAAATGATTATTCTCTCTGCGGTGGTTTTCAGGCTTTATGCCCACGACAAACGGCAGGCGATCCATCATGCTTTGCGCGTGCCTCAAACGATCATGCAACTCGGTGAACTCGCAGGTGGTTGGCCGGGCGCATTTGTTGCGCAAAGAATCTTTCGCCATAAGAGCACAAATAAGAGCTATCAATCCATTTTCTGGGGAATCATTCTCATCTATCAAGTCATCGGTGCTGATCTATTTTTTGATCGAAAACACAGCAAAGAAATATGGAAATCGATGGGAGAGTTTGAAATCATGGAGCAGATATTCAAATAAAGATTTTCGGAATTTTGACTATAATTTTTTCAGCTGCTTGATGAGCTTGTGGGTAATTTCTGCGAGTTGTCGATGGGTGTTAGGTTCCGAAGGCACTGGATCGAAGCGCAGTTGTTGGTGCATGTTACAGGCATGATCCAGATCGTTTTCAGAAACTTGATGTGCTCTGAGTTTTCTCAACCATGTAATCCATGTTTCGCCAGTTGAACGAGGTCCAAGAATTTTTATCGCAACTTTTTCTAACTTGTGAAGGGGAGTTCTGAGTGTTGGCTTTATCGAGTTCGCTGATGATTTTTTCGATTTGATGACGAGTCGAGATTTTTTGAGTCTAATAGCGATGTAGGTAATTAGAACGCCTCCAAAACCCCAAATTACGACGGTGGCTGCTAGGCGATTTGAGGGTTGATTCCTCCAGAGAAAAAAGTCCTCTTTGGCGCGTTGATAGAAATCGAGGAATGAAAGTCGTTTCTCTGTGCCAACGGATTGTATGTCTAACCAACCACCAGGAGTAGGATCGAAGTCAACCCATGCTTGGAGTTCGTTATCCCAAAATCGAGTCCATGCATGGGCATGGGTTCCACGAATGATCCATTCGTCATTCTCGTGATTTTTTTCCATCACCGAGAAACCGATGCTGTATCGAGCCGGAACATCGGCGGCTCTGAGAAGTAAGGTCGCAGCTGTGGCGAAATATTCGCAATGACCACGTTTGTTGGTGGTGAGAAAAGTTTCGATGTGGGTAGGGCGTTTTTTTGAGGAATGGAATGAGCCAATGGTTAGATGTCGAGTGTATTGGAATTCTGAATCGAAAAACTTTTTCAATCGTTTGATTTTTTCGGCCGTAGTGGTTAGCTGTTTGAGTCCCAATGCCTCGGCCACTTCATGAATGCCTTGGATTTCGTATTCATCGATAGCCAGATCTTCTTTTAAAAACGGTTGAGCTTCGATGGTGAGATCATCTTTCCATCGAATCTGGCCTTGAATGATGGATTTTTGAGGGAAAATGCGGACGGTGCCGAGCGGGTTGATCTCAACACCTTCATGTATGAAGTTTTGCAATGTCGAAGAATTTCCTGGGAGGGGGAGAGGATCTCCATAGAAGCAGGCACCGCGAATTTCAAACTTGGGCAATTTCTTGGTGATTTCTGCCCGATTCATGTTTTCACGCAGCAGATCATACGATTGATCTAATGATAGATCGATAGTTTCAAGATCTCGAAATGCTTGTTCCTCTATAGAAAAAGATACGGGATAAGTGGCTTTCCACATCACGCCACGGTAGCGGTTGTATGTACTGGTTCTGAGGAGTTTTGGCGGTGCCTGCCCGGGCATTGTCTTAAGTCGCCAGCGCATTTCTGAGGATTGTTTGATAGTGCCAAGTGAGCCGATGTTGGTTTGTCTCAGGGAATGAAGGTCGGCGGGTGAGCCGTGTTCATGGTATCCAAGATTGCTTGCCCATGCGTAGAGCTTCGACATGCCGATTTGTCCGGCCATGCCGAACAGGGTTACGAAGATCAACAGGGAAATGATTGCAAAAAAACGTGACCTGACATGTGCCAGTAGCAGCCATGCGGTGAGGACGACTATGCCAATATAATAGGCTTTCTGTTGAGCATGAGGACCGAAGCTGGCAGCTATGATGATGGCGACGAAATAGACGTTTCCGAAGTTAAAACGAATGTTTGGATAGGTAATTCCAAGCTCTTCGTTTCTTTTACGATAAATATGTGAAAAGATATAGAAGTTGCTGAGGTTTATATAGTTAACAAATCCAAACGACTGTATGAATTGCAGAGGAAGTAGGATGACAGGAGTCCAACAGAGAAGTTTGGGAACGAAATTAAAGCGGTTGCCATCGAGCCATACTGGGATAGCAATTAAGATAGTTAAAACTAGGCAAAGGTGCCAAGCACGGGCACAGGCTTGGTCATAAAAATCCCAGCGTGAACGTATCCAGTTTCGGCTTTCGATCATTAGCGCTAGAACCAAAGCCAATAAGGTTTGACCAGTCATCGCGCCCCAGAAAAGGAGCGTAGCACCGAGGATCAGTCTCGGGGGTGGTTGGATGATTTGGTTGGTCATGGAATGCTGAAATTAGAAACCGGAGAGTTGAGACGGCAACCGCATGAGGTCACGGGCGACATGGTTGGAATCGACCCAATACCCTGAGATATTGGACGGTGCTTCGTCTTTTCCGACGATGATAGGCACGCAGAGGATTCCGGCCTTACGGAGTTTTTTGATGAATTCGATTCGTTCTTCGTCCCATCCATTTAGAACAAGCAGACAGGAGGTGATGCGGTCACAGTGTTGAATGACTGTCGATGAGAGCACATCGAAGCGAGGAATAGGGTCGATTTGGACGTCAGCGAGGACTTCTAGGAGCTTTTCAGCTCTCTCATAACCACGACCCGCGGTGACGATGTGGGCATGATCGGCAATGAACATCAGGTCGAGCAAGGCATCGCTATGATCCAAGCTGGTAATAAAAGAGGAGGCGATGGATACCATTTCCTCAAAAACCATGCGATCGCTTGAGCCCGGGGAAGTATCCAAAATAAGTGCGTAGCGAGGGTAAAACGTATCTTCGAGTTCTTTCACCATGGGTCTCCCTGTGTGAGCCCAGCTTTTCCAATGAATTTGGCGTAGGGAGTCACCGGGCCGGTATTCTCGGATGCTCAAGAATTCTCCGAAAGTTCCGATCGTGTTACTGGTTTCCTCGCCGCCGATGCGAAAGGTGGATGAGCCCGGCATTTCGAAATGGGGCAGAGCGTAACGTTTGGGTAGGGCGATGAGGCGGGAAGGCGAAGGGCTGAGGGGGGAGCTTTTTTGAAAGAATCCGAGTGGATCAGGCATGAGCAGTTGCAGATTTTCGAGTAGGTAAACGCCTCGCTTTACGACGGTGAGCGTCAGCGGGATTGTGTTTTTTTTATGGTTGATAAGATCGAACGAGTCTTTGGATTCGTTCGATGTGAAACTGGTATTGCGAGATATAAGCCACCGCCAGCGGTAATAGGCGATCGTGCGGTCGTAAGCGTTGCGGATATTTTCAAAAGGTTCCTCGGTTTGACTGAATTCTAAGAGGTTAGGCCGTGGATCTGGTGGGATCTGGATGAGACGTAGGTCACGGAGGGTGGATGAGTTTTTATTTCGGAGCTCCACCGAGTAGCGCAATTCCTCACCCACCGTAGCGTATTTTGGAACTTTTATTTCAGCCGTAACTTTAGCGCGGCGTAGGGTGGACCAAATGATCGTGAAGGCGATGAGGCCGAAGCTAAAACAAAATAACTGAAAGATAGAGTCTTTAGGATGACCGACGCAGAAGAAGCTGGCCATTGCGGTTACGAGTAGGGCACAAATTCCGGCGGGCCGTATTCGTTGGCTAAGCCAGAATTGGAATGTGGCACTGCGGCAATAAAACCGGTGGAGAAATCTAAAACGCCACGATACGTCGCTAGGGCTCATTAAACAGGAACGGGAGTGTTTTTTATCAGGTCGGCTACGATTTGGCGGGCGTTAACTCCTGAGAATTTTGATTCCGGAGCGAGCACGAGACGGTGCGCGATGACATCGGTTGCAATGGCTTGTATGACTTCCGGAGTCACAAATTCGCGACCTTCGAATAGGGAAATGACTTGGGAAATTTTCATCAAAGCCAACGATGCGCGTGGGCTTGCAGCAAGTTGGACTTCATGAATGTTACGGGTGGCTGCAACGAGTGAAACGGCGTAATGGCGGAGTTCATCGCTGAAGCGGATTTTTCTAGCAGCGGATGATATTTCTAAAATCTGTTCACGGGTAATCATCGGTTGGATGGAATTCACTGGATGAGATTCGATCTGATCTAACAGAATTTTTGCTTCTTCTTCAGCGCTGACATAACCGAGCTGACATTGCATGGAGAAACGATCCATCTGTGCTTCGGGAAGGGGGTAAGTGCCACGAAACTCGATAGGATTCTGGGTGGCGATGACGAAAAATAAGCCGTCTAGATCGTAGCGTTCACCCTCGATGCTGACTTGCCGTTCGCCCATCGCTTCGAGTAACGCACTCTGGGTGCGGGGAGAGGCGCGATTGATTTCGTCTGCAAGGAGAATATCGGTGAAGACCGGACCTTTATGGAAACGAAACTCTTGGGTTTTTTGATCGAGCACGGATACACCGAGAATATCTGAGGGTAGAAGATCTGGGGTGAACTGGACCCGTTTAAACTCTGCACCGCTGATGGCTTTGGCGAGAGCTTTGGCGAGGGTGGTTTTTCCGGTTCCTGGAAAGTCTTCTAACAAAACGTGCCCCCCAGCAAACATACAGGCTAGGACTTTTCGTATCGTTTCCTGCTGACCGAGTATCACCTGGCCCACGGTCTGCTCCAATTGATTCGCTAATTCCGTTTCTCTCATGTTTAAGTTATATCTTCGTTGTTGTTTAGAGAGATTCAATGTACATCTTCAAATAAATGAGCATTATTACAAAACGCGGTGACGACGGGATGACGGATTTGATGTTCGGGCGGAGAATTGCAAAAACCTCGCTGCGGTTCGCTGCTCTGGGGGCCATTGATGAGCTCAACGCAGCTATTGGGCTGGCGCGGGCGGCGGATATGGAGAACCGATACACAGAAATTCTGGATCGGGTGCAAAATTTGTTATTTGGCTTGATGGGTCAGCTCGCTTGTTTGCCGGAGGACTTGGCCCAATATGCCGAAAAAGGCTACGCAATGGTGAAAGAGGTCGATCTAGATTGGCTGACCGCGACGGCAAGAGAGATTGAGGCAAGCGGCGTGAAATTCACGCATTGGGCGGTGCCCGGTGCTGAGGGTTCGATCGCGCGAGCGCACTTGGATCTCGCTCGCACCGTGGCGCGACGCGCGGAGCGGCATGTCTTAGAGCTCCACGAAGCCGAGGGCGGCGTGCCGGAGATGGTCAGACTCTTCCTGAATCGGATTTCCGATCTGATGTGGATACTCGCGCGTAAGGAGGGGTAGTTTGAGCTAGGGTTTGTAAGATCCGATGCCTACCCGAAAGATTTCTGGCAATGGGTCTAAGGCAGGAGCTTGTGCTTGCTGCTTTCTTGTGATTCCACAGGAGAGAAAGAGAGAATTTTTCTTGCTGATCAGATAACTCGGCGCGAGTGGACTCACGCGGTCCACTCATTCTGTGTTAGATATGATGCGTGTATTCGCTTTCCCGAAGAATGCTTTCTTTTCGTTTGGTGATGAGTAGCCAGCATTCGCGAGCGGTCCCTAAAACGATGATGGTGACGAAGAACAGGAAGGTGATGGTGACGGCGATATCGATTTTGGCGTTGAACAGAGAGGTTTTGGCAGATTTCAGGGCGGTGCCGGTGATGCCAGTATCGATGAGGGCTTGTTGTTTTTCGATTTCTGGGAAGAAGCCGGCGGCTTCTGGAGAGACGAGTTTCAGATAGCCTGCAGAGAAGGTGACGATGGTGAGAAACAACATGGGTGCGGCGGTGACCCAGCAGTAACGAGTTTTATCCATTTTAATAATCACAACCGTGCCTAGGCATAGAGCGATGACGGCGAGGAGTTGGTTGGAGATGCCGAAGATGGGCCAGAGGCTCTTGGCGATGCCGGCGGGGTCTAGTGCTCCTTGGTAGAGAAAGAATCCCCATGCGGCAACGAGCAGACCGGTGGCGACGATATTACCCATCCATGAGTCGGTCTTGCCGAGTTTGGGTGATATGTTTCCTAACAGGTCTTGAAGGATGAATCGGCCAACCCTAGTTCCGGCATCGAGAGTTGTTAGAATAAACAATGCCTCAAACATGATCGCAAAGTGATACCAAAGCGAAAGCGCGGTTTTTCCGGGGATGACTTTCGCGAAAAGATGTGCCATGCCGACCGCGAAGGTGGGCGCGCCACCCGTTTTTCCGACCATGGTTGGGTAGTCATTGACGACCGTGCCATCGGCAAGTTTGGGGGTCGTGGGTTCACCCATGTCGCGGGTCATGCGCAGCATGTCGGCTTCGGTGACTTTGTAAGTGCCTTTGTCGTCGATGTTGCTGATCTTCTCAATTTGGGCTGTTAGAGCTACCTTGTCACCGGGAGCCACGGGGGAGTTGATGGCGAAATATTCACCAGGAGTGAGTGCGCAGGCAGCAATGATCGCCATGAGCGAAACCAACATCTCGACGATCATCGAACCGTAGCCGACGAGGCGGATATCCTTTTCACGAGCTAAGAGTTTTGGTGTCGTGCCCGAGGCGATGAGAGAATGGAAACCGCTGATCGCGCCGCAGGCAATCGTGATGCAGACGAAGGGGAATACTGGTCCTGGAACAACAAATCCGCCGCCGTGGATGAAAGGAGTGATGGCGGGCATCTGCAGGGGAGGCGCAAGAATGACGATAAAAATCCCAAGGATGGCGACCGTCCCGAGTTTCATGAATGTGCTCAGGTAATCGCGCGGTGCTAACAACATCCAAACCGGCAGAACACTGGCGGCGAAGCCATAGATCATGATCGCCCATGCGAGCTGTGTGGGGCTGAGGGTGAGAGCTTCGGTCAAAGATGGCGGCAGATATTTTCCGGCGACCACCGCCGCCATCAATCCGATCACGCCAAACACGGAGGCCGCGGTGACTGAAACTTTTCCGCTCTTAATCATGATTCCCATGATGAACGCCAGCGGGATGGTGGCGGCGATGGTGAAAAGACCCCATGGACTCTCGGCAAGGGCTTTGACGACCACAAGGCCAAGCACTGCTAACAGAATCGTCATGATCGCCAGCAGGCTGATCATCGCGATCAGACCGATGACCGGATTCATTTCCTCTTTGAGCATCTGGCCTAAGGATTTTCCGTTGCGTCGCATCGATGCGAAAAGGATGACCGCATCATGCACGCCGCCGCCGAGCGTGGCTCCGACGAGAATCCAGATCATGCCTGGTAAAAATCCAAACTGAGCTGCGAGCACAGGGCCTACCAGCGGTCCCGGTCCGGCTATGGCAGCGAAGTGGTGACCAAAGACCACCCATTTCGGAGTTGGGACAAAATCCTTGCCATCGCTGCAGGTGACAGCGGCGGGTGCGCGATTGTCATCGATGGTCAGCACCTTGGCCATTAGCCAAGCGGAGTAGAATCGGTAAGATACCGCAAAGGTGCAGACGCCAGCAACGACGAGCCACAGGGCGTTAACAGGTTCACCACGTTGAAAAGCGGCGACTGCGATGGCAGCGACGCCAATGAGAGAGATCAAGATCCAGAGTAAAATGCGGGCGATGCGTGGCATAATTCAAATTAACACAAAGTGGATCGGGGTGAGTCGAGCATCATTTATGGCAGGGACGCCTATCCTCAGGTGTCCATATCTTGCGGCACTGAGAGCGGTAAGGATTCGATGAGTTGATTCACACCATGGGATAAACGTTCCTGCCTATTTATCCTCAGCAAAGATATTGTTCATATCGGCGAAGAAGTTGCTGAGATCATCTTCACTCATTTCGGTGTTCTGGATTTCGTCGAATGAGGTGTGGGAAATGTGTTTGTCATCGAGCTCGCAGATGAACGATGAGGGCTGGCAGCCGGTTTTCTGCCCCCATTTGACGCGGGTGTTGCAGTAGGTAAGCGTCAGGGATTCTTGGGCGCGGGTGATACCGACGTAGAGGAGACGGCGTTCTTCGTCTTTGGTGCCTTCGGTGACGCTGCGACTGTGGGGGAGGAAACCTTCTTCGAGGCCAACCAGATACACGATGGGAAACTCCAAACCTTTGGACGCGTGGAGGGTGATGAGGGTGGCGCCTTTCTTTTTCTCAAGGTCATCATCTTCGCGTTCGGAAGCGAGGGCGGAATCGTCGAGGAACGATTGCAGTTTTTTGCCGCGATCGATGTGTTGGCGCAGAGAATCTAACAGAGAATGAATCGATTCGGCGCGTTGCTGACGTTCGGAATCGTTTTTGCAACCGCGTTCGATCCATGGGAGGTAATCGATTTCCTTGAGAAGTTCGGATAGGACATCGGCGGGATGTTCTTTGGAGTAATCGATGCGGTTTTTCGCGCTGGAGATGAGGGAGACGAATTCTTCAATGGCGTTTGCGGCTTTCGCACCGAGAGTGGTGGTGAAAAACGGATCGCAAAGTGTGTCCCATACCGAGCGGTTTTTTTCACGTGAGTCATCGGTGGCGAGGACGGCGGTGGCTTGACCGATGCCGCGATTCGGCGCGTTGAGAATGCGGAGCAGGGGAACATCGTTTTGCGGAGCAACTAACAGAGTGGCGTAAGCGAGGACGTCGCGGATTTCGCGTCGATCATAAAACGATTGCGCACCGACCATGCGGTAGGGGATTTTTCGATCGCGCAGGGCGAGTTCGAGTTTGCGCGATTGGCCGTTGGTGCGAAAGAGGACTGCGAAATCCTCCCACTCACGTCCGACGGCAGATTTTTCCCCGAGGATTTCATCAGCGATGAAATCGGCTTCTTCATCATCGCCTGGCATGGCGACGATGCGGACGTTTTCGCCATCTTTGCGTGTGGCGCGGAGGATTTTTTCACGACGACCCATGTTGTGTTTGATCAGGGAGTTCGCGGTGTGAAGAACGGCTTGGGTGGAACGGTAGTTTTCCTCGAGTCGAATGATTTTCGGGTTGGGGAAGAAGCGCTCGAATTCGAGGATGTTTGCGACTTCCGCGCCGCGCCAGCCGTAGATCGATTGATCGTCATCGCCGACCACGCAAACATGATACGGCGGGCCGACGAGTTGCTGAAGCAAACGCATTTGCAGGGAGTTCGTGTCCTGGAACTCATCGACCGTGACCCGGGTGTAGAGTTTGCGGAAATGATCTCGCACATCGCTGTGCTCGCGCAGGACTTGCTCGGCAAGGACGAGGAGGTCGTCGAAATCGACTGCGTTTTGCGCGCGGAGTTCGTTTTGATACGCGACGGCGAGCTGCGCGAAATAATCGTCGCTAATATCCTGGACATCGATGCCTTTGTTTTTCGCGCGGGATATTTCCGTAAGCACGGTTTCGGCTTTGATTTTCTCATCGGTGCCGCCTTTGCGGACGAGGAGTTGTTTCATGATACCGACCTGATCCGAGTAGGCGGTGATGGAGAAATTCTTTTTGTAACCGAGCTTGTCAATGCCACCACGGAGGAGTCGGACGCAGAGTGAGTGGAAGGTGCAGACGGTCATTTGTTCCGCAGCGTGTTTGGAAACCATGCCGGCGATGCGCTCGCGCATTTCCGATGCGGCTTTATTGGTGAAAGTGACCGCAAGGATTTCCGCTGGCGGGATTTTGCGTTCCAGCATGTGTGCGATGCGGCAAGTGACCGTTCGAGTTTTACCCGTGCCCGCACCAGCAAGTATCATGACTGGACCATCCAAATTGGCGACTGCCTCGCGCTGTGCGTGATTGAGAGATTCGAATGCGAAGTCGTTTGCCATGAACAAGGCGACTCAATATGGGGCGGAGGTTATTTGCAATCGGATTAAAATTTCAAATTTCAAATCTCAATTTCCAAGGAGGAAAGAACTACCAATTTTTGTCCGTTATGCGAAAGGGTTGATGGCGTTTATGCAATGGATTGCCGTCGCTCCACTCTGGCCATGCAGTCTGAAAGATACTCCCTTGGATCTTGTTTTCATGATGCTCCCTCTGGCAGTATCGGAGGTCGTTCACCTGCCGAATTCGCCAACCAACAAACCAATTAACTTGGAAAACTTGAGTCCCGCTGTCCCATTTTCGGTGAACCGTCAATGCTACCTAAAATTCTACTTTTGAAATGTACCGTTGACGGGGACTCTTACATTAGGAATTTGCTTTTGGGTTGAGGGCTATTAAAAAAGCCGCCTAAACCCTCGAATTTTACGGACGTAGTATGAGTAAATCGTTCACTATTTTTTCTCTGGCTCTAGCGCCGTCTCGATCGCCTTATGAAACGCCTCGGTTAATGGCGTAGTCGGGGCCCCATTTTTGGCATTAGCGCTCCCGAGCACATACATATCATTCACTGTAACATTTTGTGCCGCCATGATTTTGGCGGCGATCTTGTTGTATTCGACTTCTGATCCCGGATCGTAATTAATGAAGCTGCCCCCGGGTGAAACAGGAGGGATGGAGCTGGCCCAGATTATTTTTGCGCCAGTGGACTTCAATCGCCGGACTAACTCGTTTAGGTTCTTCTCATAGAGTTCCGGCGAGCTCACGCGCACGCCGCCAGCGGCTTTACTCAATGCTCGGACACCCTTGAGGTTCGGGTGCTTGTAACACAGGTCCGCGATACCGAAGTTGAAGTGAATGATGCTCCACTTGTCTTTCCCTAACAATTCATCGAGATGCACTAATACATAGGAGGAGTCGCCGGGATTGGCATAAACCACCTGCGCGCGGTCCTTGAATTCTTTAACGGCAGTGTTAGACAAGTTTTGATAGAAACTATCGCCAAGAACCAACACCCGCGGCAAGGGCTCTGCAGCAAGGACATGAATTCCAAGTATTAGCAACAACCCTAAAACATTTAGCTTCAGCCGTGGCATACTCAGATTCTCAATTCTGTCATTTCCCCAGTGCTGTCAGCGAACTTACTCGTAGGCGCATCGACAGCGTTGAGCATCGAGACGAAAAGATTCGCCAACGGCTTTTTCTTCGCCCCTTCGAACGCATGCAAGTTGCCGTGTTTGAAGCCCAGCGCGTTGCCGCCTGCGAAATGGATCGGGTAGTTTTTCGTGCCGTGCCCGGCGTGCGAGTGGGACGATCCCCAAAGCACAAGAGTGCGGTCGAGCATGTTGCCATCGCCTTCTTTGGTATCGCGTAGGCGTTGGAGAAAATAGGCGTGTTGTTCCGCGCGCCACTTGTCCCATGGGCCGTTTTCTGGGGCACGGCCGTGGGAGAAGTCATGCGAGGATGCTTTGCAACCAGGGAGCACGTAGGTCGGATATTGCATCGTGGGATGTGAATTTGACGATTCACTCTCGAGCATGAGCGTGGCAAAGCGCGTCGAATCAGTCAGGAATGCCAGATAGATCAGGTCATACAGGCAGCGGGTATATTCCTGCGCTTCGGTGTATGCGACTTCGAGGTTGAGTCCCTTGGTGTCCATTTTGGGCAGTGGCTCATGAGTCCACTGACTGGAACGTTCGACCCGTTGCTCGAGTGCACGGACCGTATCCAGATACTCACTCATCTTTTGTTGGTCCGCCTTGCCCAAACGGTTATTCAGACTTTTGGAATTATCCAGCATCACATCCAGTACACTGGCATCCCGCTTCAGCCGTGTACGTACTTGTTCCGCACTGGATCCTGCGTAAGGCTGAAACATTCGATTGAAGATTTCCTGAGGTTTCTGCATTGCGGGTATAGGTCGACCTGGGCCGTAATGGGAAAGCGTCTTGGCGTTTCCGTAAGAGCCAGTCCCGCCCTCGGTGCCAAGGACTAGAGAGGGGAAGCGGGTCTTATTACCGCTGATCTTGGCTGCGAATTGATCGATGGAGATGTTATTGGTTTGCTCACTACTAGCCATTAACGCGCCAGTGCCAAAGACATCGCCACTGCTGTGGCCGCCCATTCCGTAGCCGCCGGCATGATCAAGACCACGTAGATAGCTGACGTATTCCTTGAGCGGAGCGAACGGAGCCGAAGATTTATTGAAAGTTAGTGGGCCGGGATCCATGCACGGAAACCAGTTCCACTCGTGGTGCGGCTTGCCGGCAATCGGGATGCCTTCAAGGGTATCGGGCATGTAAGCACCGTAGGCGAAATAGCTGATCAGCATCCGCTTGGGCATCTCTTTGCCGGCAGGAGCCTTTGCCCACCCCATGCTTTCCAGAAACGGTAAGGCCAATGCTATGCCGGTGCCCCGAAGAAATTCACGCCGATCAAGATGCCAGGATTTCTGTTTCATAAATGTTGTTAGTTTGGAACGATGGGGTTCCTTACAGCTAGGGTTTACCACGAAAAGTGTCACTCTGGCAAATGGCAATGAGTATGTCTTGAAAGCGATAGTCGTTTTTCTTCGTCTGAGTGCTTATTTGTTCGACGAGGAGAAAATCTTTATAAGTAAGGCTCCGTCCCAAGCTATAACTGAGAAACCTTCGTATTACGTTTTCAGCGATGTCGTCCTTGCGTTCCTCGAGCAGAAACGCCTTGAGCTGCTCCATCCCGTCAATCGTCGGGCCGCGTGGGACGCGGGCGTCAGCATGGATTTCTACCGTGTTGATCGTCTTGAGGTAGGCTTCATACCCCGCCAGATCTTTGTCGATTTTTTCGATGAATCCCCTGACGTTGACACCCGCTTTAGGAACCATCGGCTGATATTTTCCGATCGCATTGTATTTTTCAAAAGGGATTCCCCAAGGATCGAGGCTTGCATGGCATACGTTGCAAGTTTCTTCCTTCCGGTGCTGGCGCAGCATATCCTTGATGGTCACAGCTTTCTCCGCTGCTGTGCCGACGGTGTCCGCTAGCGCCGGCACCTCGGCTGGCGGCGGCTTCACATCTTCGCCGAGGATCGCCTCACGCAACCACACCGCGCGATAAATCGGATGTGGTGCCGAGCCGGTCGAGTTTGCCACCAGCACCGAGCCATGGGTGAGCAACCCGCCCAAACGATGTTCCGGCTTGATCGGCACGGCACGTAGCTCGTTGCCTTGGACCCCAGCAACCCCGTAATGTCCCGCTAGCGGTTGATTCAACATTGCAAAGTTAGAATCCACCAAGTTCGTGATGCTGGCGTTTTTCTTAATTAACTCCGCGATGAAGCCCACGGTCTCATGCTCCATGTAATCGCGAATCGTCGGTCGATTGGGCACTTCCCGTCCCTTCGCTTCGCCGCCTGCAGCAAACAGGAACCGGGGGAACAGCTGCAGATTGATGTTCCGCGTTTTCGCTTTCGAAATACTCAGCCATTGCAGTGTAAAATTCTTCACAAAATCACTGGATCGTTTGTCTGCGAGCAACCTGCGCACTTGTGTTTCAATCGTAGCCGGATCATCCAGCATCCCCTGCGCAGCGAGTGCAAGCAGCGTGTCATCCGGCATGCTACCCCAGAGGAAATAAGACAGCTTGGAAGCCAACTCGTATTGCTTCGTGGTGGCCTCGTCTTGTGCGACTGTATGATAGAGAAATTGCGGCGCCGTAAGCACCAGCGCCAAGGTTTCCCTAATGGCGTCTTCCAAGGTTGGGGAATCACCCTCTAAAATATTGTAAACCTTAACAAACCGATCAACTTCCTCTGGCAACACTGGCCGGCGAAATGCCCGCGTCATAAAACGACTGATGACTTCCCGCACATAAGCCGGCTTATCGGTTTCACGTAACGGCGAGGCAAACATGATCCGAGTGTGATGATCCGGCGGCCACACATCAGTTATCGGCGCTTCAAACTCCAGTGATTCAACGGATACCCGTGGCCCAGAGATGTCCCATCCTCCACCACTGTCGTTATAGTCGTTGAGGTGGCCGTTGTCCCAGAGATTCACTGGCTTGACGCAAAGCGCCGGAGGCGACATCCCACCTTTTAGCGAAATCGGCGGACGCACTGGAAAGTTTTCAATACGGCCGCGCATCTCAAACATTTGAGGATTATCCGTGGTGTTGGTCAGTCGTAGATTACCGACGGGCTCAAGCAGAAAGAGCGCTTGAAACCCGGGAGGATAACCCATCACCATTTGCAGTGGAACGCTATCAAATCCCGGGGGTAAGATCGCAGATGCCTTAAACCGGATGCGGAATTCGCCAGTTTTCGGCCAGCTTTTCAGATTCAGGCCCTCGCTTGCGGCGTTGCGACCAGCGCCACGATAGACACCAATCTCGTCCGCATTTTTGCTCGCTGCAGACGGAACATTTGCTCCCCACTTAGCCTCGGAACGATGGATCTCCGGTTTGCCAGGATCCACGATTGCCGAGGTCATCGCGCGCTGGGCGCACTCCAAGTAACGATCCATCTGTTCGGGACCGATCAACATGAACTCGGCCGTATTATTGAAGCGGTAAGGTTTCTCAGGATCCTCAGGCAAGCCGCTAGAGAGTTTCAAATCGAACCCGAGCAGATCGCGGATGGTGTTCTGATATTCGAAGTTAGTGAGACGACGGGCGGTTGGAACTGTGGGCTCCAAATCAGGACTGCTGGCAAATTCACGGATGTTGGCCTCAATCCATGTGATGATCGCCTTGCGGTCCGCGTCGTCCGGCTGTTTCTCATCCTCTGGAGGCATCTCACCGCTTCTGAGCTCCTTGAGGATTTTCTCCCACCGCACCAGATCGTGTCCTGCCGCCAGACCACCATTGATATCATGAAGAGTGATTTTCCCCTTACTCTTTTTGGGACCGTGACAGGAAACGCAGTGGGCTTCGAAAACCTTGCCAATGCTTTCAGGCACAGCTGTTGCGGCATCCGGAGCAGCGGATGCAGAATTCGGCATGACTAAAAACAACAGGCACCCAGCGACCATGATTGGCAGGAGGGCATTTGCTGTTTTGATTTTCATCATAATCGCTATTTTTTTGACGATTTATGCAACTCAACCATTGAGTGCCCCATCGCTTCTCCTATCAACCAGTATGACTCGCCATTGCTGTTCCAGTGGACGTCACCTCCTCCATTCGACCCGAAGTGTTCCGGCGCGCGCCAGAAATCACGCGTCTCGACGGTGGCCGCGGCTCCCTTGAATTCCGGTCGGGCTGGCAAGGTCAATTGGGCGGCGATGACCTTCAGCTGATTTTCATAACCTTTGGGCGTTGCTGCAGTCTTCGCATCCTTGGGATCCCGACCACCGAAACCTGTCGTCGCGATGACCACTTTCATGCTGGGTGCGTTGAATTCCTTACGCAAATCCTGGATGAGATTCGCGAGGTTCTGTTCATACTCCGCCGAAAACTCGGGGGTGCAGTCATGCTCCCCTTGGTTCCAGAAGAAGCCGACAATTTCATAACCGGTTTCCTTCTGGTAGCCCGGGATGATTTCCGGCAGATGCTCGATCGCCTCTTTGACGGCCTTACCCACCAGCGGGTATTTGTCTCCCAGCGTTCCGCCGGAACTCGGGGGGCGAAAATTCACGGCCAGGTTATTGGCGCCAAACGCCACCTTCACCAGTAGCACCGGTTCATCGTGGAAGTTGCCCAAGGCATGTCCGATCCCAATCTCCGGACCAAATCCCTTGTTGCGAAAGCCCCCGTAGAAAGGCCCCAGACCGCCGTGTTTTCCTTGGTCTTTCTGCCCCTCATGCGGCCAGTCGCCCAGCGTGATGAATACGTCATCCCGGATCGTCCAACTGAGCCCTTTTTTCTCAATATCCTTATAGAGGAATTTGTATTTCTCCACGTTCTGCGGCTCCATGATGAACCGGACCAGCGTCGCTTTCTGCTCAGCGGCAGGCTTGTTTAGGTCGCCAAAAATGCCGCGTCCGGTCATATTAGACTGTCCGGAGAGTAGATAGATTTGGATCGGCTTCTTGCCAGCAATGCTCTCCTCGGCGGCTCGAAGGCTGACGGGAAAAAGTGCAATAACCGAAATCAGTGCGAGCGCGGTTTGTCGCAAAGTGACGCATTGAATTTTCATCGAAATTTTATACGAACGCCAAGAACTCGCTCTATCACTGTGTGCGGATAAGCCCATTATAGACATGCCCTAGGAGGGAAAATCGGGATAAACTAAAATTCTGTAATCAAAAGGACTGAGCAGGATTAACCCCCTTTTGCCCTTCCCAGACCGGCTCTCCAGTGTATGCTCCGCCATAGGTGAAAAAGCATATTACTAGCATTCATTCATTCATTCCATGATAATCATCCGACTTAAGAACCTGTTTCTGCTAACTCTCGTGTTGTTTTGCGCTGAGCGCGTCACCGCTGCAGTCGTGGTGAACATCGATTTCAATTATAATACCGACGGAACTGAAACTTATATTGGCCAAGGAGCGCATTCCGATAACGGAAACAATTTCTGGAATACAATCAAATCCAGCACGATTAATACGACCCAAATTTTCAAAGCTTCCGATGGTATCACTGACACGGGGATTACCTTTACCATGGGAGCCCCTGGGTCAGACTATAATTTTAGTAGTGGGGGTGCCCCCTTGGGAGTCGCTGGAGATCTCATGCAAGATTATCTTTACACATTTAACGATAGCTCTACTCCAGTGTCTTTTTCGATTGGAGGGTTGAGCGCTGGCTCCACCTACGAAATCTACATTTATTCTGCAGTCGGGGGCTATAATTGGACTCGAGATCGTCAGGCCGTTTTTACCCTCGATGGGGTTTCTCAAAGCGTGAATGGTTATTCTTCCGCGACGGATGGAGGACCGCTGTATGATTCGTTTGTCTTAGGGGATAATTACCTAAAGTTTACCGTAACCACAGTTGGTATGAGCTTGAATGGTAGTTTTTATACGCCCACGAATGGCGAGGCGGAATTTAACGGGTTACAGATTGTGCAAGTCACCTCTATTCCCGAGCCCGCGACCACGTCGCTGATTCTGGGCACGCTTGTGTTAATCATTGGCTGTCGCCGTTCTCGTTCTGAGTAGTCGGCTCGGTTATCCTGATTTAACGGGCCGCCCCTGCCGTGCCGTCTTTGCTGGAACTAAATTATCTGCCTTAAATTATCTGCTTGGCATATTTTACTGCGTGAACGTGACGCGAGTCACCTGAGCCAAGAACAGTTCTGCTAGCAGAAGCAGATCTCGGTAGCCACGCTGCACTGCTGTCGCAAAAAATTCGGGATGATGGACGTGGAAGACACCAAGCGACTCAAAGCGCTTGAGAAGAAAAACGCCGAGCTCAAAAAGATGTATGCCGATGCCATGCTGGGAATTAAGGTAATCAAGCAGGCTCTGGAAAAAAGCTCTAAGCGTGGCGCACCGCCGTCAACTGGATATGCTGAGAGAGGCGAGGGTGGTGATCTCGGCCTGGCGCATGAAGTTCAAACAAGTCAGACCACATCGCAGCCTCGGCATGACGTCGCCCGTGGAGTTCGCCTTTGGACTCGCTTCCGCAAGAGGGCAAACGGCTCAATCTGCTTCCTACGCGCTGCGGTCCCCGGACTTCGCTCGGAAGCAGATTGACAAGCAGGTAGGAGCCCCTATTAATGAAACTGAGTCCTCTCACTTTGAGTGGACCATAAACTGGAAGAGTACCACGAGGCGTGTCATCCAAATAAGTCTTTCATTTGCGACAAATCTTTTTAAAAATCATCATTATGAAATTTACATCTATCATAGTTCCCACGCTGTCTGTCTTTCTTGCGGCACCTTTTTTACACGCTCAAGTTACTGCAACAGGTGACTACACTCCTACTCCTTTCGCCAGCCCAACTTGGAATGTAGGTGGTGAGCTACGCATCGGTGATAGCACCGGAATAGGTACCCTCAATATATTGACAGGTGGCACCGTCACAAATACCAAAGCGTTCATCGGAGTGGAACCCGCTTCAACGGGCAGCTCGGTTGATGTCGACGGAGGTATCTGGACGAACTCGCTTGACCTGACCGTCGGCTACAGCGCTTCAAGTAACTCACTCGATATCCAGAACGGTGGAAGCGTCAGTAGTGCGGGTGCTTTCCTGGGCTACAACAGCGCATCCAACTATAACGCCGTAACAGTTGCCGGCACGTCCTCCAGCTGGATCGTCAGTGATACTTTTCATCTTGGCTACTCCGGCTCTCAAAACGAAGTGACTGTCTCTTCCGGGGGATTGCTTCAGGCAACAGCCCTCAACAAAGATTTCGTCATCGGTTCTCTTGATGGTTCAAATGGCAACACATTGACCGTCACGGGTGCTGGCTCAGCTTTCACCAATGATGCTACCCTTTACGTGGGTGACAAGGGCGACAATAATACCCTGGAACTTGAGCAAGGTTCTCAAACTACATCTAAAAATGTTCGTATAGGTGGAAATGCCCTTTCCTCTGGTAACACAGTTACTGTGTCTGATAGCGGCACTATCTGGACTATAACAGGAACACAAATTCGCGTTGGCTCTGGCGGCTCAAACAATACGCTCGAGATCAAGAATGGCGCTCAAGTTAATGTATCTACTGGTCTCGTTGTGATTGGTCGCGATAGCACTTCCTCCAACAACACGCTTTCCCTCTCCGGTACCGACACTGCTCTCAATATCGGGGGAAACCTTCTCGTTGGTCGCTCCGGTACGAACAATGAACTCAACCTCTCTGATGCAGCCTCTCTCTCGGCGGCCCAGATTATCTTTGGCGAGATGGCTGACTCCAGCGGCTCTGCGGATTTCGGCACCGGCACCATCACCACTAGTCAGATCTCTGAGGGTGTGGGCTCGGGCACGGTCACTTTCAACAATACCACCTTAATTATCTCCGCTGCTCAATCCACGCTCTTCTCCGGCTTCGAAGATGGCGATGTTTCACTACTGGGCGAGTTGTTGCTCGACAGTAATGGCTTTGCAGTAGGATCTGCTTACACTCTATCAGGTGTCGGCGGACTCACCAAAAATGGAACCGGCACACTGACCCTCACCGGCAGCAACACCTACACCGGCACTACCACCATCAACGAGGGCACCCTTGCATTGAGTACCGCGGGTCGTCTAGCTTCATCTTCATCTCTGGTTATTGGTGGTGGCGAATTGACTTTCGTAAATAGCGAGAGTGTTTCGAGCTTCACTCAAACCGCTGGCACCATCAACTTTGATGTCACGCATTCCGGCTCTCCACTCGTCAATTGCCAGTTGGTACCGGGCACCGACAATGATGTGCTTTATGTCAGCGGTGTTACGCAGCTTGGTGGAACGATCCATGTCACCCAAGGCGGAACAAACGAATTCGCACGCGGAGAGAGTGCCATTCTTATCGATGGCACCCCTGGTGATATCGATGGATTGCCTGATAACTTCACGGATGATTTCGCGAGGAGAAACTTTCTGGTGATCGATAATGCGAATGGCCTTGTAACCCTTCTTGGATCCGGTGTTGCCGATGGCGCTAGCCTCGCCGACACCGTAGGACTCACCGGAAACCAGATGGTCATCGCCGACGTGATCAACACCAACATTTCCGGCAATGGCAATATCTTGAACGCATCGGATCCAGATGACCAGATGGCACTCCTTATAATCGGAGATTGCGATGGTTCTCCAGCTGCTGGTCTTAGCTTGATCTCACCTGAAGTTTATGCCGGATTTACAGATTACGGAGTTGAGACCATCAGGTCATATAGTAAAGCCGCACTCAGTATGCCGGGCTTCAGTAATGACGGATCGGCTCGTTCGGTAAGAATTCCAGTCGGTACGTCTTCCGAGCCTGTGGTCACTGGGGTTTCAAGTGAGTCGATTACCTCTGTATTCGCTGGCTACACTCACTACAGCACAGGAACGGATTCCTCAATCAACGGAGCTGACTATGATATCAAAAACTACGGTGGCATCGTAGGTGTTCGCCATGATGTTAATGGCTTAATGCTTGGAGGTTTCCTCGGAGTGGACGAAGGTGATGTTAACTCATCCACCTTAAATTCCGACTCTGATGCCTTCCTCCTCGGCGCGATTGCCAGCTACACAATCAAGCCTGAGATCAATCTGATCGCTACTAGCGGAATCACCTACGGTTGCTATGACTTCAGCGGCACTCGCTTTACCGGCATAGGTAATGCCTCATTCGATGAAGTGGGTTCCGATGTCTTTGACATCCATGTCGGACTGGAAGGAGACGCTTATGCTGCTGACAATATTCGCGTTACACCGTTCATTGGATTCCATTACATCTACTCCGATACCGAGGCATTCTCCGAAACGGGTCCTGGCGCTCTCTCAGTAGATGCTCACGACTACGATGCATTCTTCTCAGAGATTGGTGTTAAAGCTGAATATCAATTTACCAAGCAATTTAGCTTGAATGGCAATCTCAGCTACACTCAAAACGTCAGTGGTAGCGAAAAGAATATCGGAGCAAGCTTAGGTGGCACGCCATTTGCGGTAGCTTCTCCAGGGCTTGGCAATGATTTCTTCACAATCGGGATGGGTGCTCAATACCAAGTGACCGAAAATGTCCGCCTTGGTATCAACTACCGTGCGGAATTCAGCACAGATGCAGAAGTTGCAAACGGTGTAAACATCGGTGGTTCCTACTCTTTCTAATCAGACGATTTAAGAAGATTAACTGCTAAAGGTGGCGAAGGACTCGGTCCTTGCCGGTCAAGTTCTTCCGCTCCTCCGTGCTCAACCCTCTTTTTCCCCTTCCTAGACCGGCTCTTCAATGTATTCTCCGCTCTGGGTGAAAAAGCTAATTCCTAGCATTCATTCATTCAAAAATCCCACCGGTGCGACTCAGCTACCCATTGATATCCTTTGCGGCCGTTGGGTATGATCACGCCGAGGCCGGGCCAGGGGAGGTGGAAGCCGTAGATGCGCTCACGGGTTGCGGCGATTTCTGCGAAGACTTTTTTGCGTGTGGCGATGGCGACTTGCGGGTTGTGATCAAAGTCGATGAACCATTCTGGATTCTCAAACATCAGCACATGGTTGTGCGCGAGATCGGAAATGTGTAGGAGGGATTCACCTTCGGATTTGATGCGGAAGATCGCGTGACCATCGGTATGGCCGGGGGCGGAGAGGATCGTGATCGCGCCATCGAGGATCTGGTCGCCGTTCTTATGAATGACGAGGTTGGGCTGTAGGGTGTCGAAGGAATTTCGGACATTTTGAATCATCTTGGGGATGTCGTCGGTGCGGTGGGATTTGGAGAAGTCGGGTTCTTTGGCACGCCAGAAATCGAGTTCCTCACGGAGGACGTGGATGGCGGCGTTGGGGAAAAGAATTTTTCCGCCGCTCGCGAGGCCACCGATGTGGTCGATGTGTGAGTGGCTGAGCATGGCGTGGGTGATATCGGCGAAAGTGATACCGATGGATTCCATCGCGTTGGCAAGCCAGCCCCAGGTCGCTTTCTGGTGTGGGCCGAAGCCGGCATCTACGAGAATGACTTCCTTGTCTTTCCGCAGGAGCAAGATGTTTACGTAGAGCGTCATGTCATCGGGGCGTTCGCCAAGAGCTGTTAGAGCTTTCGACATCTCGGGTCTTTCGGCGGGAGGCCACATTCTGCTGTTTACTCCCTTGGTGAACGTGCCAAAGCCGTCGCTGATGGACCATGCCTCGAATTTTCCGATTGAGAACTTGTAGATGTATGGGTTGGAAATCGTCTTTTCCGGAATCGCGTTGCCTGCTGCATCGGTTGCGGCCTGTTTGGCAGAGAGGGGTGTAGCAAGGCCGAGGGTAGCGAAGGCAGCGCCGAAGCCGCCAATGAAATCACGGCGTGAAGGTTTTGTATGGGGCTTTTCCATGGCAATACAACGTTGGGTGGGTGGTTAAAGTTTCACGGAAGCGTGACGACTGTTATTCCTAGTTAAATTATGAGTATGTTTCAAATTTAATAATAATAGGTCGAAATATGGAAAAATGATCTTGAAAAAAGGGAAATATAGGGTAATGTCTCTACATGAAACTGACAGTTGAAATTGACGATGAAATTTTGGCCAATGCTATGAAATTAACAGGCGAGACCAAGAAGAGTCCGGCGCTGGCAAAAGCTGCCACGGAATATGTGAAGCGGGAGATGGTCAAAAAATTCGCAGCGATGGTGATGGAAGGTCAGTTTGAGGATTATCCAATGACCAATGATGAACTGGAGGCGGTGGATCGCTGAATATGGTGATCATTGATACCAGTGCGTGGGTTGAGTTTTTCCGCAGGGATGGCGATCTGCATGTGAAGATGGCAGTTAAAGGGCTGTTAGATGAATACGAGGGTGCGTTATGCGGTCCAGTGGAGATGGAATTTCTGGGTGGGGCGCGTGAAAACGAAATGCCGCGAATCAAGAAATGGTTTGATCTCATCCCTTACCTTCGTAATGACCTGAAGATCTGGCGCGAGGCGGCGCTAAATTTCGCAAAGTTGAAGGCGAAGGGTTTCACAGTTCCGTGGAATGATATTCTGATTGGAACGATCGCGAAAAACCAGTTGATAAGAGTTTATGCGAAGGACAAGCATTTTGTCGTGATGGCAGAGGTGCTTGGGGTGATGCTGTATCAGCCAGGGTATAACGGGATGTATAATCCGGAGGGGTGAGTGCTCCGTATTTGGATTTGACGGATCTGTCAGATCTGACGGATAGGACAGATCGTATGAATTCCCCCCATAAAAAGCTCCGCCCCAGCGGCGGTTATAGGAAGACCGCCAGTTTTCAAACTACCACACTGATTTACGATGCTACGGTTTGGTTTTGTGAGAAATTTGTGAGTTCAAAATCCCGAACGGTTGATCAGATGGTGCAGGCGGCGCGATCAGGTCGGCAGAATATTGCGGAGGGGAGTCGTGCATCCGCGACGAGTTCGCAGACTGAGCTGCGTTTGGTAAATGTGGCGCGTGCGAGTTTGGAAGAGCTGTTGCTGGATTATGAGGATTTTCTGAGGCATCGGCGGCTGCCACAGTGGGATGTGAGTGGTGTGGAGGCCAGTGCTGTAAGAGCGGTTCCGCGCAATTTTAAGAAAGATCAGTCTGATCGGACAGATCCGTCGGATCTAACTGATCTAACAGATGCAGAGCGCTGGGTATTATATTCGCGCTGGCTGGATGTGCCGGATGCAGCCGTGCGTGCGAACGCGGTGATATGCCTGATTCACCAAGCGAACTTTCTTCTGGATCGTCAGATTGCCGCTTTGGAGGCAGCCTTTGTGGAGGGCGGTGGTTACTCCGAGCAGTTGGCCACGGCACGCATGGCGGAGCGGAGAAAGAAAGATCAGTCTGATCGGACGGATCAGGCAGATCAGACCGATCTGAAAAAGATTCCCATGTGTAGGCTCTGTGGAGGCCTTATGTCTTTGCGCACTGCAAAAGGCGGGAAGAATCCTGGGAGTCAGTTTTGGGGCTGCGTGGGTTATCCCATTTGCAAGGGAACATCTCCGCTCTAGGTGAAACTCACGTTCCGCAAAATGTGTTTTTCACACATTGCTCAGGGTGAGGTGCGAGTTCCAGATCTGCATACGCCGGATTCTCAGCGAACGGTTTTGTTAGAGCATCGGCTAGGCGATGGAAGAGCGAAAAATCGTTTTGGTAGGCAGCTTGGATCGCTTCTTCGATGCGGTGGTTGCGCGGGATGAGAATGGGGTTTACGCCTTTCATCCTGGTGAAATGATCGTCTGGCTTAGTAAAAGTTTTCCAATCGGTGATCCATGTTTCGGCGGCTTGTGGATCTGAGAAAAGCGATGGCAAATCCGCGCGTGTATCATCGGCCGCGAGCAAAGTGAGGTGTCGGAAGAACAGGGTGAAATCGACCTGGTTCTGAGCGAGCGTGCCGAGGGTGGATTTGATGAAAGCGGCGCTGGCTTCGAGATCGTTGTCGGTGGAGAGGCCAAGCTTATCGCGGAAGTGATTTAGGTAAGCGGGTTGGAAATGATGGATGAATTTTTCCAAAGCTGCTTTCGCGAGTTCCTTCGCGCGATCTGGTTCGGGATCGATGATGGGTAATAAGGTCTCTGCGAGACGAGTGAGATTCCAATGTGCGATGGTGGGTTGGTTGCCCCATGCGTAACGGCCATGGCGATCAATGAAGCTGAAAACTTTATCTGGATGAAAGGTATCCATAAACGCACAAGGGCCGTAATCGATGGTTTCACCTGAGATCGCACAGTTGTCGGTATTCATCACGCCGTGTATGAAACCGAGCGGCAACCATTTCGCGATCAGTTCAGCCTGTGCACGAATGACGCTTTCAAGAAAGGCGAGAGTGGTGTTTTCCGCTTCAGCCGCATCTGGGTAATGGCGGGCGATGCAATGATCTGTTAGAATTAGGATCGCTTCAGTATCTTGGCGAGCGGCAAAGTATTGAAAGGTGCCCACGCGAATGTGGCTGGAGGCGACTCGGGTGAAGATACCGCCGGGTGCGGGTTCTTCTCGCTCGACGGTTTCACCGGTGTAAACGGCAGCGAGCGCGCGGGTTGTGGGGACGCCGAGAGCGTGCATCGCCTCGCTGACGAGGTATTCGCGTAATACAGGACCAAGGGCCGATTTTCCATCGCCGCCGCGTGAAAAAACGGTTCGACCTGATCCCTTGAGCTGGATGTCACGGCGCTTGCCGTGGATGTCGACAACTTCACCTAGCAGGATGGCGCGACCATCACCCAGTTGTGGGACGAAGCCACCGAATTGATGTCCGGCATAGGCTTGTGCGATAGGCTCTGCGCCCTTGGGAATTTCATTTCCGGAAAAGGTGGCGAGAGCGGCGGGTGAGTCTAGCCAAGCAGGATCAATTCCCAGTTCTTTCGCCAGCGCGGGGTTGCTGCGAATTAAAACAGGCTCTGGAGTACCTGCGGGCTTCTGTTTCGAAAAGAAGCGCGCTGGGAGATGTGCATAAGTGTTTTGGAAGGGAATTCCCATGGCGGGATTATAGTCTGAAAGTCTCAAAGTCTGAAAGTCTGAAAGCAGAGCGAATGGTAATGAGCCTTTTAATACTGGCTCTGCCGTGGTGGCTTGGACGGAACGAAGTGGAGTCAAAGTCTAAAGGTCTATTTTATCCAACCGCACCAGCGGTTCTGGATAGACTTTTGACTTTTGACTTAGGTCTGGTGCTGCTTCAACTAGTCATGCCTGAAACCTTTGCGCCCTTATTTGTTTGCGGGGCAACTGCGTCTGGAAAGACGGACCATGCGCTGCGGATGGCGGAGGAGTTGGGCGGGGAGATCGTCAACGGCGATGCGTTTCAGTTATATCGTGGCATAGAAACTTTAAGTGCGGCTCCAAATGAGGAGGAGATGAAACGTTTCCCACATCATTTATTCGGAGTCTTGGATCCGACTGAAAATTGTGATGCAGGCAAGTATTTTGAAATGGCGATGCCTGTGATTTCCGAAATCCAAGCACGAGGAAAAACGCCTATCGTGGTGGGCGGATCGGGTTTGTATTTGAAATTCCTCACGCACGGCCCGTCGCCGCTGCCGAAAGGGGATGCAAAACTTCGTGCGGAGATGGATGCAAAGTCTCTGGATGAATTGTTAGAAGAGTTGGAAAAAATCGATCCCGTGGAAGCCGCTCAGGTGAATCGGGGAAATAAACGTTATGTTTCGCGTTCGTTGGAAATTTGCCGACTCACTGGAGAAAAGGTTTCGGAGCTCCGTGATGGTTGGGAGCAAAAGACTCGGGAGTTGGAGAAATTGCTCAAAGGAGTTTGGTTGATACGCGAGCGAGCGGATCTGCATCAACGCATCGCGCTAAGAACCAAACAGATGCTGGATCAAGGAGCGATTGAAGAAGTTGCTGCACTTGCGGGTGTGCGAGGCAACTGGGAAAAGGCCATAGGAGTGAAAGAGATACGCCAGTTCCTTGCTGGAGAGATTTCACGCGAGGCATGCGAGGAGTTGATCGTTTTCGCTACGCGTCAGTATGCGAAGCGTCAGGAAACTTGGTTCCGTAGAGAGAAGTGGTTGAATCGAGTGGAAATTTGTTAGGACAATGTTTCCTCATGCGCTTCTTCAAAATCCAACTCTCGCACACGTTTTTTATCGCGGACGGCTTCGACTTCTTTACGTAAAATTTCACGAAGACCTATTGCATCAGAAATCGCAGGAATGGTGACTTGTGGCAGTGAGCGATCTGAGGTTTCCAGATGCAACGAACCGAGTCCAAAGATACGCATCCACCATTTTCTCTCAACCAAGACATCTTTGATCCGATACAGTTCGATCTCGTCGATTTTTTGGTTGAATACGCCATGGCTGATTCTGAGGCGTTGCGAGGTGAGTTCGAAAATTTCACAGCGGATCACAAGGAAGCGCCAGATCATCCAGATCAGTGGGAGAATCAATCCGGCGAAAGCAGGAGGAAATAAGATACCTCCCACGGCGATGCCGGCGGAAAGCAATAGCGCTAAGCTGAACGGGCCGATGTTTAGCCATTGGGATGGGGTTCCTTTCCAGAGAGGACTCTCGATTTCTTCCGTCATGCGTGCAGGCTAGCATGAATTTTCTTTTGGGAAATGAGAAAGGTGGGGATAAAAAAGATAAGTCCCATATGTCACATAAGACTTATCTTTTCATTGCCCAAGCCTAGACTTGCATCTTGCCAGCTGAGAGGCGATTTAAGGGCATGGACCGTTGGTTTTTGATCGCTTCAACATTGCTCGCCGCTGTGGCAGGTTTGCGTGGGCTGTTGATTTTACGCCACGGCAACATGAGTCGTTGGACGGTTTTTTGGATGATAGCGGTGATGGCCTGTCAGATGGGTTATCTCGCGGTGCGGGGTGAAATGCGTGGGGCTTGCCCGTTACGGAGTATCGGTGAGATCTCGGTATTCTTGGCGTGGTCGCTGACCTTGTTTTATTTGTTGGTTGGGCCAGTCTATCGGATTTCTTTGTTAGGGGTATTCACTGCTCCGGTGGTGGTGATTTTTCAAGGATTCGCATTGCTGCCTGGGCGCTTGGTTTCGAATCCAGAAAAGGTGATGAACACAACGTTCTGGGGGGAAACGCATTCCGCGATGTCGGTTCTTGCTTGTGGTGCACTGGCGTTGGCGGCGGTGGCGGGAGTGATGTTCTTGGTGTTGGATAAACAATTGAAAGAGCATCATTTGAAAAGCGGCTTGTTTCGGAATTTGCCGCCGGTGCGAGAGTTGTTGGTTTCTTTGGAGAGACTGCTTTGGTTGGGGATGGTGCTGTTGACGGTGGGCGTCATTGCAGGGGTGTTGAGGTTGTCGATGCCGTTGGGTGAGGATGCGATGGCGCATTTGATCGCTGCGGTAGGTGTGTGGTTGGGGTATCTTGTTTTAATGGTCACCAAACGGGTGAGGGGCATAACAGGACGGCGGTTTGCGCTGGGTGCAGTTGCACTATTCGTCCTTTCACTTGGAGTTTTTGCATTCGTCTAAATGGAACTCGTTTGCTTGGGAGTGAATCATAAGACCGCGCCTGTTGAGGTTCGCGAGCGCTTCGCTGTGGGCACGACCAAGCTCGGCGAAGCAGCGCAGCACTTGTTAGAAATGGCTGGTGCGACCGAAGGTGTGGTGGTTTCCACCTGCAACCGCACCGAGTTTTATCTAGTTGCAGAGAACGCCTCGGTAGCACTGACAAATTTACAACATTCCCTTGCAGAGAAAGTCCACGGTCACGAAGAACCGTTTTATCATTATCAACAACGCGACGCGGCTCGGCATTTGTGCAAAGTTGTCAGCGGGTTGGACTCGATGTTGTTGGGCGAGACAGAAATTTTCGGTCAGGTCAAACAAGCCTATCAAGCCGCACATGAAGCAGGCGCGACCGGATCCATATTGAACAAGCTGTTTCAAAAAGCGTTCAGCGTTGGCAAAAAAGTCCGCACTCAAACATCGATTCAAGAGGGATCAACCTCGATAGGAAACGTGGCGGTGGAGTTGGCGGAAAAGATTTTCGGACATTTGAAAGACAGTGAAGTCATGGTGCTGGGAGCTGGCGAGATGAGTCGCTTGACTGCGCAGGCCTTGGTTTCTCGTGGAGCAAAGTCGATCATCGTTGCGAATCGGACCCATGATCGTGCGGTGGAACTTGCTGATGAAATGGGAGGTCGGGCGGTGCGGTTCGATGAATGGTTGGTTGAGCTTAAAAATGTGGATGTGGTCATTTCATCGACGGGAGCCCCGCATACAATCATTCATCGCGATGAAGTTGAATCGCTCAGACGTGCGAGAAAGTATAGGCCTTTGTTCATGATTGATATCGCGGTGCCGCGCGACATCGAGCACTCGGTGGGAGAGATTGAAGAGGTCTATCTTTATGACATTGATGCCTTGGAGCAACTTGCCGAAGAGGCAAAGGTTAGACGTGTGAATCAGATTGTTGAGTGTGAAAAAATCATCGAGGAAGAGTTGGAGAAATTGGGATTAACATTTACAAGTTCACAATGAATCCGGCGCTAGAGACATTGGTTCTTGCGCTTGCAGAGCAGCGAGTTGGAACTGAGAACGTTTTATTTCTCGGAGCCGAGCCTCATCCGGATTTGCCTGCTCTAACCGCATGGCAACCGCTCAAACCCTTGGCAAATGCTTGTGAACGCGCGGGCATGGTTTTGACTGAAAATCCCACGGGTCAATTTTCGACCGTATTGTTTTTACCAGGAAAGAGCAAAGAAGAGACCTTGGCTGGATTTGCAATGGCGCATCGTTGCTTGGCAGAGGGTGGAGTTTTCATCACTGCAATGGCAAACACGGCTGGTGCGGCGCGCTTTGAAAAAGAACTGGGAAATGCAATGCCACTTTCTTTTTCCGTATCGAAACACAAATGCCGCGCTTTCGGGGTTTCTAACAAATCACCATGGGATGGGCAGATTCTGGAAGAATGGCAAAAGTTGGCTGACCCGCAGACGATCCCTGAAACTTCTTTCATCACTCAGCCAGGAGTGTTCAGCGCGAAACACATCGATCCCGGTTCGCTTTTGCTAGCTGCACACATGCCTGTCTCGATGCGCGGAAACGTCGCGGATCTGGGTGCGGGTTGGGGTTTTCTCAGTTCTGTGGCTTTGGAGAAATCTCCGAACATCTCGCAGATCGATTTATTCGAAGCCGATGCGCGGGCCCTGAATTGCGCGCGCAAAAATGTTTCCGGAAACGTGAATTTTTATTGGCACGATGTGACCACTGGACTGCCAGATGTTTATGATTATATCATCATGAATCCACCGTTCCATACTGCACAGTCCAAGGACGTGGATTTGGGTAAAGCATTTCTAACGGTCGCCGCCGCAGCTCTGAAACGAAACGGAACGCTACACATTGTGGCGAATCGACAACTACCCTATGAAGCCCATTTGCGTGAACTCGGCTTGCGCTCACGTTCAATCGCTGAGGATCATGCATACAAGGTGATCTTCGCATCGAAGTAGCCATCGATTGATTTAACAGGTCAGGAGTCAGGAGTCAGGAGTCAGGAGTCAGGAGTCAGGAACAAATTACCTCAATCCGCCAGCGACTGGGCGTAGATATCATCTGAGGAATTCAGGATGATGAGCATAGGCCGACAACAAACTTCACAATCGTAATCGTATTCGGTCGGCATCTCGGATTCGGGCGGAATGGCGATTTCGAATGTCTCAAAACAGGTAGGGCAGGTGACGGGGTAGGTTTCCATTTTGTTTCTGAACTATTTCATTTTTTTATCACGTTGGCGGCTATACGCGCAGTATAAAAAGAAGAGTCCCATCGCTAGAAAGATGACGCCCCAAACTCGGGTTTCGTTTGTGCTGTGGGAAATCATTACTTCAGTGGCGCCATATCTGCCTGTTCCTCCTGAGCTAAAGTAAGCAATCGGAGATGTGGTGGCTATGATTCCACCAATGAGAAACATCGTGCTTAAACCGATAAGGCTCGGAACTCCGCTTTTGAAAAAAGTCTTTTTCCGACGTCTCCTGAATATCTTCATGTGGGAAATGTGCGTCTGGTGCCTTTCGGATATTTGGATCATGCTCAAAGAGAGGAGCGAGACGCTCCTCGAACGGTCTGCGGCGAGACGCCGCAGCTACTATCTCTCTAACAGAATCTTATCTCCCAGGATTACCAGGTCGATTCTGCCTTGGAGGGTTTTGTTCAAGAACGGTGTGTTCTGAGATCTGGACTTCATGAAGTCCTTGGTGAAGGTGGAAGTGGCCTCGGTGTTGAAGAGGGTGAGGTTGGCGGTTTGTCCTTCGGCGATGCTTGGGACGTCGAGCGACATGAGTCGGCGAGGCTCGGCGGAGTATTTTTTCACCAAGGTATCCCAGCCGAATTTTCCTTCTTTGATGAAGTAGTGGTAGAGGGAAACGACCGCGGTATCGAGCCCGGTGATGCCGTTGGGTGCGGACACGAAGTCTTGGGATTTTTCGAAAGGGCTGTGTGGAGCGTGATCGGTGGCGATCAGGTCGAAGGTGCCGTCGAGCAATCCTTCTAACAGCGCTTCGTTATCCGCCTTGGTGCGCAGGGGCGGATTCATTTTGTAATGGGTATCGAAATCGCCGATATCTTCGTCGGTGAAGAGGAGGTGGTGAGGGGAGACTTCGGCGGTGACTTTGACGTCGCCGCGGGATTTCCACCAGCGGATGGTTTCCATGCCCATTTTTGAGGAAACGTGTTGGATGTGGATGTGCGCACCGGTGGCGTGAGCGAGGCGGATGTCGCGATCGATGATGATTTCCTCCGCACAGGCAGGCGATCCAGCGATGCCGAGTTTGTAGGCGGTCGGTCCGTCGTTGAGGGCGCGCGGGCCGGCGAGCTCGGGGACTTCGCAGTGGGAGGCGAAGAACATGCCGAACTCTGTTGCGTATTGCATGGTGCGGTAGAGGAGGGATGAATTCAGGGTGGTGTCGCCATCATCGGTGAGCATTTTCACTCCGGCGGCGCGAATGCCATCGATGCCTGCCATTTCTTTTCCTTCTCGCCCTTTGGACACACAGGCAGAGGTATAGATGGGGATGCGGGAGTTACGCTTTCCGGATTCGAGAACGGCTGTGACGGCGGCTCCGGAATCGAGTGAGGGAGATGTGTTTGGCATCATCACGAGCCCGGTGATCCCGCCGTTGATGGCCGATTCAGAGCCAGTTGCGATGTTTTCCTTATGCTCCTGGCCGGGTTCGCGCAGGTGGACGTGGGCGTCGAAAAAGGCGGGGCAGAGGATCTGGTTTTTGCAGTCGATGACTTTTGCGTTGTCCGTTGCAGTAATTCCTTTGGCTACCTTCTGTATCACCCCATCGATGATCAGAACATCGGCTGAAACGAGGACGGGTGAAGATTCAGAAGCGATGCGAGCGTTGCGGAGAAGGAGGTTCACGGGCGGGGATAGTAAATTTCAAATCCCAAATCTTAAAGCTCAAATTCAGGACAGTGGAAATGAGATGCTGGGTTTCCGGGGGGAGTATGAGTAATCCCTTAAAATCCCATGAAATTGCTGATCTGGCACGTAAATTGCTCTAATTTTGCTCGACGGTGGGGAGGATGAATGATTTTTTCGTTGCTCTTCACTGAAAAATCAATCGCTAACCACGAACACAGAAACAATAACACATGGCCAAATACAAACTGGAATACATCTGGCTCGACGGCTACACGCCCGTGCCGAACCTACGCAGCAAAACCCAAGTCAAGGACTTCGCAAGCTTTCCTAAGCTTGATGAGCTTCCATTATGGGGATTTGACGGTTCCTCAACTCAACAAGCACCGGGCGGCAGTTCGGATTGTATGCTTAAACCGGTAGCTGTTTATCCTGACAGCACCCGTAAAAATGGCGCCCTCGTCATGTGCGAGGTTATGATGCCAGACGGCACACCGCACCCATCCAACTCCCGCGCCACCATCTTGGACGATCCAGATGCATGGTTCGGTTTCGAACAGGAATATTTCATGTATCAAGATGGCAAGCCACTTGGCTTCCCAGTTGATGGCTATCCAGCACCACAAGGCCCATACTATTGCGGCGCTGGCTTCAAAGCAGTTGGTGACATCGCTCGCCAAATCGTTGAAGAACACCTCGACCTCTGCCTCGACGCGGGTATCAACCACGAAGGCATCAACGCTGAGGTTGCTAAAGGTCAGTGGGAATTCCAAATCTTCGGTAAAGGTTCCAAAAACGCAGCTGACCAAATCTGGGTCGCTCGTTACATTCTGAATCGCCTTTGTGAGAAATACGGTATCGACATCGAGTATCACTGCAAACCTATCCGCGGTGACTGGAACGGTTCCGGTATGCACGCGAACTTCTCCACCAAACACCTCCGTGAAGTCGGCGGTAAGGCGTATTTCGATGCACTCATGGCACAATTTGGCAAAAACATGGAAGAGCACGTTGCGGTTTACGGACCAGACAACCATCTCCGTTTGACCGGTCTTCACGAGACCCAGTCCATCGACAAATTTACATGGGGTGTTGCTGACCGCGGATCATCCATCCGTGTCCCACACAGCTTCGCAAATAATGATTGGAAAGGTTACCTCGAAGATCGTCGTCCGAACTCACAAGGTGATCCATATCAGATCGCTTCGCGTATTCTTAAGACCATTTCTGAAGTTCCAACCAAGTAAGGCATTACAAACGGTCGTTTATAAGCCGTCTTCCTTAATCGGAAGGCGGCTTTTTCTATTATGGTTTGATTGATGATTGATGATTTTTGAATGAAATGGCCATTTCAGAGTCACTTCTTCCAAATCAAAAATCAAACATCCTAAATCAACAATCGTCAATCAAACGGGCTTCTGGGTAATAGAATATGAATTCTTCTTTACAGATAAGAGATAGGTCTTGAATCCTCTCGAGATTTATTGGAAACGCTGGGGGTCAGAAATAACAAATGGCAAAGACTGCACAATCCGAAGAACTGATCTTCACTGGAATTCCGGCATCGCCTGGAATTGCGGTGGGTCCGATCCATGTGAGTGCGCGGGGGTTTTCGGCTCCCGAGATCTATGAAATCGCTGAGAATCAGGTTGCAGAAGAGCAGTCGAGATTTCAGGAAGCGGTGAATATCACCAAGAAGCAGCTCAAAGATTTGCAGGAGCGCTTGGAGTCTTTAGCGGGAAATTCGGAGAGCGAAATTTTTGAAGCTCACGTGATGCTGCTGGAGGATAAGTCGCTGATTGAGCGTGTTTTACAGGCGATCGAAAAACGTCAACAAAATGCGGAGTATGCGTTTTACGCAGTGATGCAGAATTTTTTGGAAGCGATGCGTCGTATCCCCGATGCGTATCTCCGTGAGCGTACAGCGGATATCGAAGACGTCTCGCAGCGGGTGTTGAGAAATTTCAAGGTCGATGAGGAAAGCACACATCAGCTGCCGGATGGAAACCACATCTTGTTGGCGTATGATCTGTCGCCATCGGACACAGCATCGATGAACCGCAGGCAGCTGTTAGGTTTTGCGACAGAACAGGGAAGTGTTAACTCGCATACCGCGATTCTAGCACGCTCGTTTGGTATCCCGGCTGTTGTCGGCTTGGAAGCTTCGGTAATCCAAGTGACTGCGCTGACTCCTGCGGTGATTGATGGTTACTCAGGTAAACTGATTTTGAATCCGACGATAGAGACGTTGGAAAAATACATCAATCTAGCAGCTGAAAAAGAACGCCAGAGCGATGAGCTAGCGGCTCGTAAGGATGAAGCGACCGATACCAAGGACGGCAGAGTCATTTCATTATCTGCGAACATTGAATTTTTAGAAGAGCTGCATGAGCTGACAGAAAGTGGCGCGAAAGGCGTGGGTCTTTATCGAACCGAGTTTTTGTTGCTTAACGGTTCTGAGATGCCAGATGAAAATGAACAGGCAGACGCATACAAGCGTGTGGCTGAAGCAGTCTCTGGTGAGATCGTGATCATTCGCACCATGGATGCGGGTGGAGATAAACTACCCATCGAGCCACTAACCGAACCAGAGCCTAACCCTTTCTTGGGTTGGCGCGGAATACGGGTTTCACTATCCAGGCCGGCGATGTTCCGAGATCAGCTGCGCGCCATCTTACGTGCCAGCGCACATGGCAAACTGGCGGTGATGTTTCCTCTCGTTTCAGGACTTTCCGAATTACTCCAAGCTCGTGATATGCTCAACCGTTGCATGGATGAACTAACAAGAGAGGGGATTCCGTTTAACGAAAAAATTCCTGTCGGCGTGATGATCGAAGTGCCATCGGCTGCCGTCTGTGCGGATCTGTTAGCACCGAATGTGGATTTCTTCTCAATCGGAACCAACGATTTGATCCAATACACCGTTGCGGTCGACCGCGTGAATCCACATGTGGCGGATCTCTACAAACCCACTCATCCAGCTGTGATCCGACTCATCAAGAAAACGGTCGAGGCAGGTGAAGCTCATGGAATTTGGACAGGAGTCTGCGGAGAGATGGCCGGCGATATCCGCCTCACCCCTTTGCTGTTGGGTCTGGGTGTTGAAGAACTTTCGGTTTCTCCGAAAATTGTTCCCAGAGTTGGACAAGTCATTCGCTCACTCAAATACAGCGAGTGCCAAGCGATGGCAGATGAGGTGATGAAACAAACCAGATCACAACACATCATGGATCTGAGTATGTCTCTCGCGAAAAAGTGCTATCCTGATTTGTTGGATTGAAAAATCAGAATGATTTCCGCAAGTGCGAAGGCAGGATGTTGAGTTGTTCGCGGTATTTGGCGACCGTGCGGCGTGCGATGGTGATGCCTTGTTTGCCGAGGGCTTTGGTGATCGCGTCGTCTGAAAGAGGCTTTGATGGGTTTTCTTGTGCGACGAGTTGTTGAATGGCTTCTCGGACACCTGCGTTGGAAACTTCATTTCCGCCATCGGTTTGGTATCCGGTGGCGAAGAATGCGCGCATTTCCATCAGACCTTGCGGAGTGAGAATGTATTTCCCTGCAACAGCACGTGAAACTGTGGTTGCGTGGAGTTGGAGTTCATCGGCGATGTTGTTCATGGTCAACGGTCTCAAGTGACGAGGGCCTTTTTCCAGGAAATCGGTTTGTTGATCGATGAGCTTGTGGGCGATCGCGAGGATGGTTTCTTGGCGTAGTGAAATCGATCGAATCAAGCTACGGCCATCACGGATCTGATCGCGGAGGAACGCGCGTGCCTTCGCGTCCACCCCGGATTTTCCTATCATGTCTTTGTAGAAATCATTGATACGCAGGGCTGGCAAATGCTCACCGGTTAGACGTGCGGACCATTTGCCATCGTCGTTTTTCTCGATGATGACATCGGGAAGGATGTAAGGATTTCCGGTCGGTTCGAAATCGCCACCCGGGTTGGGGGAGAGTCGGCCGATGTTTGATGCGGCATCGGTCACGCGGTCGATGGTGATGTTGAGAGCTTTGGCGATTTGCGGGTAGCGTTTGCGCGCCAGATCTTCAAGATGATCTCTAACAATTTTGTATTCGATCGTTTCTGTTCCTGAGGCTCGTTCGAGTTGGATGAGCAGTGATTCCGGTATGCCTGAGGCACCAACGCCTGAGGGGTCGAAGGTTTGGATGAGTTTGAGCGCGGTTTTGAGATTTTTCAGGGTTGAGTTGGATTTGATCGAGATGACATCGATGGGATCATCCAAGAATCCGCGTTCATTGATGTAGCCTAAAATTTCCTGAGCTGCGGCGCGTATCGGTGGATCGATGAGTGCGAGGTCGAGCTGTTGTTGGAGGTGTTGTTGCAGGCTCTCTGGAGCGACGATGTTGTCGTAGAGTCGCTGGCGGCGCTCTTCATCTTCTTGAGTCCATTGATTGCTCCGTCCGTCGAGAATAGATCTATCCCGCCAATCGTCCTCGGTTTCGTTTAAATAGTCCAAGGAATCGGCTTCTTCGCCGTCAGGTTGATCTTGGTCGAGCGACTCGATTTCTGTGATATCCTCAAGGGTAGGATTCGTCTCCAAAGCTTGGCGTAAAAGCTGTGATAGTTCCAGAGTGCTCGCCTGGAGAATCTCCAGGCTCTTGCGCATTTGAGGTGCGAGAGTCTGAGACTGGGAGAGTGACTGGTAGAGTGAAGCTTCGGCCATTTGGCAGGGCGAAATCTTGCGCCTACAGGAGACTAATCACAATACACCCAAAAATGAAGCATAATTTGTGCCAAAAGTGACATTTGGTGGGATAGTTAAGGCGGGATAAGGAAGATTTAAGTGGAGAGAACGGAGGAAACGGAGGAAAATGAACCACGGAGAGCACGGAAAGAAAAACGAATGTTAATGAGTTTCAGAAATGCGAAGCCGTGCTGGCTTGGACGTAATAAAATGGAGTCAATACACGGATTGGTTGCTTCCGCGCTTTCCTGTCGGATTTCATTCTTATTCTTCACTCTGTGTACTCCGTGCTCTCCGTGGTAAAACTACTAAATTTGGACGTCGAACTGTAATCGAAAGCCTTGCGCGAAGCTTCTTCGTTTTCTCCGTTACCTCCTGTGCAGAAAAAATTTACAGGAGCAAACGGAGATAGCGGAGGAAACAAGGGACAAGAATGTCCCTTCTCCTCAGGAATGCAAAGCGCGAGGCCTATCCGAAGTAACTCACGCCCGCTGCGAAGATGGGTTGGATTTTGGTTCCGGGGATGTTTTTCGCGACGCTTTCCGAGTTGCGCTCGGAGTGTGCCATTTTTCCTAACACTCGACCGCACGGAGAGGTGATGCCTTCGATGGCGTGGAGTGAGCCGTTCGGGTTGAACGGATGTTGCATGGTCGGGTTGCCATCTGCGTCGCAGTATTGGGTGGCGATTTGGCCGTTGGCAGCAAGTTCGGCGACGACGTTCGCTGGCGCGTAGAACTTACCTTCGCCATGAGAAACGGGGACGGTATGGATCGTTCCGATTTCTTGATTAGCGAGCCAAGGAGAAGAGTTGTTAGTGATACGGGTTTGGACGTATTGAGAAATGTGGCGTGAGATGTCGTTGTGCACGAGCGTGGCCGATTCTGTATCCGTGGCGATGACTTTGCCGTGGGTGGCGAGGCCGGTTTTGATGAGGGCTTGGAAGCCGTTGCAAATTCCGAGAATCAAACCATCGCGGTTTTCTAACAGATCAGAGATCGCATCGGCAACGCGTGGGTTGCGTAGGATGGTGGCGATGAATTTCGCGGAGCCATCGGGTTCGTCACCTGCGGAGAAACCACCGGGAACGAAGAGGATCTGAGAGGATTTGATTTTATCGGCAAGCGCTTGGATGGATTCCTCGATGTGTTTGGCGGAAAGATTGCGGAAGACTTCGATGTGAGTTTCGGCACCGACGCGTTGGAAGGCGCGGGCGGAGTCGTATTCGGAGTTGGTGCCGGGGAAGGCGGGGATGAGGACCGTTGGTTTGGAAATGGAATTTTTCACCGCAGAGGCGCGGAGGTCGCAGAGGGACGCAGAGGGAGAATTAATTTTAGGAGATGAAGTCGCGAGTGAATCCGGCTTGGTTGGGTAGATGGGTTCTAGGGTGGATTGCCAGGCCGATTGGAGATCTGTTAGAGAATGGGTTTCGCCGTTTAGGTTGAGGGTGGGGGCTTCGGTGGTGTTGCCGATGATGGTGGACCCTAGAGATGAAGGAAGTTCTTCATGATGCTCAATGATGAATGAAAAGTAGGATTCTTTGAATGGATTGGCTTGGCGGATGCAATCCGCCGCCACTCCGATTTGGTTGCCGAAGCAGCATTTGGCTAGGGCTGCGGCGATGCCTGCGGCGCCGATGTGGTGGAGGGAAAGGATTTTTCCAGCTTTGTTGAGTTCGTGAAGCGACTCGGCGTTTTGTTTGAGGGCTTCGAAATCGGGTAGGCCGTTTGCAAGGATAGGAGTTGTTAGAAGAGAAACCGTGGAGTTGGTTTTCTTGAACTCGGGTGAGAGAGCCAGAGATGCGTAGCCTGGCGCGAGGGCGAAAGAAACGAGGGTGGGTGGGACGTCGAGCTCGTTGAATGAACCTGACATGGAATCTTTGCCGCCGATGGCAGCGAGGCGGAGTTCGTGTTGAGCGCGGAATGCACCTAACAGGGCCGCGAAAGGAAGACCCCAACGTTTTGGATCTTCACCGAGGCGAGGGAAATATTCTTGGAGGGTCAAACGGACATCGCTGAGGCGAGCGCCAGCGGCGACGGCTTTGCAGACCGATTCCGTGACGGCATACACAGCACCATGGAAAGGAGATTTTTCGGAAAGGTAGGGATCGAAGCCCCATGCCATGAATGTCGCGGCATCGGTTTCACCTTCTAACAGAGGAAGCTTGGCAACCATCGCGTCGGGCGGAGTGAGTTGCTGAGAACCACCAAAGGGCCAGAGGACGGTGTTGGCGCCGACCGAGCCGTCGAACATTTCGCCTAGGCCTTTTTGGGAGGCGATGTTGAGGCTGGCGAGGTGGGAGGAAAGTGAAGAGAAAGAAGCGGGCGGGACGCCCGCGCTCCCCTCAGTGACGTGGACTTTGGCGGATTGTTGGACGCCGTTGGTGTCGAGGAAGGCTCTGCTGAGGTTGACGATTTCTTTGCCGCGCCAGTTCATGATGAGTCGGCCGGAATCGGTGACGTCGGCGACGTGGACGCATTCTAGGTTTTCTTTGTCGGCTTCGCGGATGAAGAAATTGATTTCAGATGGATCGACGCAGACAGCCATGCGTTCCTGGGATTCTGAAATGGCGAGTTCGGTGCCATCGAGTCCGTCGTATTTTTTCGGAACGGCATCGAGGTTGATGATGAGGGATGGAGCGATTTCGCCGATGGCAACCGAGACGCCGCCTGCGCCGAAGTCGTTACAGATTTTGATTTTGCGAGTGAGCTCAGGATTGCGGAACAGGCGTTGGATTTTACGTTCGGTTGGCGCGTCGCCCTTCTGGACTTCGGCTGAATTTTCGAGCGCGGTATCGGTGTGTTCTTTGGAAGATCCAGTGGCACCGCCGACACCGTCACGACCCGTGCGTCCGCCGATGAGGAGGATGACATCGCCTGGAGCGGGAGTGCCGCGGAAAACATTGGAGCGTGGAGCGGCTGCGACCACGGCACCGATTTCAAGGCGTTTGGCGACGTAGCCCGGATGGTAAACTTCTGCGACCTGCCCAGTGGCGAGGCCGATTTGGTTTCCGTAGGACGAGTAACCTTTCGCAGCGATCTGGCAGATTTTTTTCTGAGGAAGTTTGCCGGGAAGGGTTTCCGAAAAAGGTGTTAGAGGATTCGCTGCGCCAGTGACACGCATCGCTTGGTAAACGTAGGAGCGACCAGAAAGCGGATCGCGTATGCAACCGCCGAGGCAGGTGGCCGCGCCACCGAAAGGTTCGATCTCAGTGGGGTGATTGTGGGTTTCGTTTTTGAACTGAATCAACCATTCTTCAGAGCGGGGAGCGGAGAGCTGAGAGCTTGGAGAAGAGGTGGAATCCGAAATTTGAACCTTAACAACAATCGACGCGGCGTTGATTTCTTCGGAGACTTCTAGGTTGTCGAGTTCTCCGGAGGCTTTGAGTTCGCGCATGCCGATGAGGGCGATGTCCATCAAGGTGACGGGGCGGTCGTCGCGGTTGAGTTTTTTGCGGACGTCGCGGTATATTTGGTAGGTTTCTTCGATGAGTTCCGAGCCTTCGCCGAACTTGATGTCATCGATGGCTGTTAGGAAAGTGGTGTGGCGGCAGTGATCGGACCAATAGGTGTCGAGCATGCGGATTTCCGTGAGGGTAGGGGGTCGACCTTCTTGGTTTTTAAAATAATCCTGAGTGAATGCGACATCGGCCTCGGACATGGCGAGCGACATGGCTTTGCGGATTTTCGCGGGGGTGTCGGTGAGGAAACTTTGTAGGATTTCGATGTCGGAGGGAGGTGTGATATTGGCATGGCGGATGGAATCCGCCGCCACGGAAATTTCATGTGAGTCTACGGCGTTGATGACGTAGGATTTGATTTCGGAGAGTTGTGTGTCGGAGATATTGCCTTTGAGAATGATGATCTGTGAGGCGTGGACGGTGGGTTTATCTTTTCCTGTTAGGATTTGGATGCACTGGGCGGCGGAATCCGCGCGTTGGTCGAACTGGCCGGGGAGGTAGGCGTAGGCGAAAGCGATTTCATCGGTAGAAACGTTCAGTTCGCGGCTGATGAGATCGGTTTGTGGTTCAGAGAGGATGGTTGAGGCGGCTTGAGAGAAGGCTTCTTCAGAAATGCCCTCGACATTATAGCGATTGAGGAAGCGGAGGGAAACTAGGCTCTGGAGGTTGAGCGATTCGCGGAGATCGTGGAGTAGGTGTCTGGCCTCGTTTGCGAAGGTGGATTTTTTTTCGACGAAGAGAGTGTGAGACATGGAAGTGATCGGTGAAAAAATAGAAATAGTTATGAATGCGAAAAAATGTGAGCTGGCTAAATGGGTTAAGCCGGTCGGCGACCGGCTTTCCAGTATTAGCCTTTAATTTCTAACAACATTTGTGGGTTGTTTGGGAATTTTTTGACGAAGTAGAGCAGGCGTTCCATGGCTTCGTATGGGCGGTGGCCGGAGAGGCCGCGACGGATGAGGTGAATTTTGTGCAGCATGTGCTCGGCGAGGAGGAGTTCCTCGCGGCGTGTGCCGGATTTAAAAATATCGACCGCGGGATAGACGTAGGACTCGGCGATTTTTCTATCGAGCACGAGTTCCATGTTTCCGGTGCCTTTGAACTCCATGAAGATGGCTTCATCGGCGCGGGAGTTGGTTTGGATGAGGGCGGTGGCGAGAATGGTTAGGGAACCGGCTTCGCGGGTGTTGCGGGCGGCTGCGAACAGTCGACGTGGAACTTCCAATGCTCCGATGGTGATACCGCCAGAACCTGTGGCGCGGTTGCGTCCGCCTTTGCCGCTGCTCATTGCGCCGTTGTAGGCACGGGCGAGGCGGGTGATGGAGTCCATGAGGAGGAAAACATCTTTACCGGCTTCGACGAGGCGCTTGGCGCGTTCGATCGCGAGTTCGGCGATGCGGGTGTGGTTGCGCGAAGCTTCGTCGTTGGATGAGGCGTAAATTTCCGCACCTGGCAAGGCGCGGCGGAATTCGGTGACTTCCTCGGGTCGCTCATCGACCAACAAAATCATCAGATGGATTTGTTCGTCGTATTTTTCACGAATGGCTTCTGCCATGTGGAGGAGCAGGGTGGTTTTACCTGAACGCGGAGGAGAAACGATGAGACCGCGTTGGCCGCGTCCGACGGGAGCGACGATATCGACCACGCGGGTGGTGTAGCGATCCGAAGTGGTTTCGAAAGCGATGCGTTTGTTTGGGTTGATCGCGGTGAGTTCGTCGAAGTGCGGGAGTTTGGCTGCTTCGTCAGGTGACTGACCGTTTACAGATGTGATCTCGACGAGTTGTGGGCCGCGGTTGCTATCTTGATACGTGCCGTGGATCCACTGTGCGTGACGCAGGGAATGTTTGCGGATTAATTCCGATGAGATGTAAATATCGTCTTTGGCCTGATCGTAATTCGTAGAAGGCAAGCGCAGGAAGGCATAACCTTTCGGGGTCATTTCGATGATGCCATTGGTCTCGACGGCGGGACCGGTTAGAACAGTGGCTGATCGGTCTTCGATCGGTGGGCGATCGTTTCTATCGTTGCGATCATTTCTATCGTTACGATCGTTTCTCTCATGACGCTGAGGGTTTTCGTTGCCGTTACGATTTCCGTTTTCACCAAATTGTTCGCGGCGACGTTTGCGTTTGTCGCGGCGTTTTTTGGAGCGGGATTCGCGTTGCTGTGAGCCGTCGTTGTTTCCCTCGCGTGGCGATTGATGATGGTGTTGGGTGGGGCCGCCGCCGGGGACGCGGCCTATGCGTGGGCCTTCGCTATTTTCTGAGGGAGGGGCGGAATAAGGAGCGGCTTGCGGATTGGCATACTGAGCGGAATGCGCCGCAGGTGGGGGAGTGAAAACGGGTGCCTCTATGGGTCTGGGAGCGACGATCGGTTCGATGGGTCTTGATTGGATGATTGCGGGGGCCGGTGGCGCTGGAGTTGGAGCGGGGGCTTTCACTTCCGCTACCGTCGCTTTAGCTGTTTTCGTGGCGACCTTTTTGGTGGTGGCTTTTTTAGCAACTTTCGTGGCGGCCTTCTTCGCAACTTTCGTGGCGACTTTTTTCACGACTTTCGTGGCTACTTTTTTAGCCGCTTTTGTTGCAGGAGTTTTTTTCGCGGCGACTTTTTTAGCCGCTTTAGCAGGTTTTGCCACCTTGCTAGAAGTTGAGGATTTTGATGAATCGGCGGTGCTTTTTTTGCTCATTCGGTCGATGTTTTGGGAAAAGGGATATGGTGGTATTTTTGAACCACGGGAGAAAGGGGAAGATGATCGCAATAGCCAGTGATATGAAAATCTACCGGTGATGCCTGAGTTTGGACGGGTTCAGCCTGATGATTTCCCAATAAAACGCCCGTTCTGGAGAGAGGGGTGGAGACGTGGGAGCGATCGCTTAAAATGACTGCCGTGGATATTTCCAAGAGCGGCCAACCGTCGTGTCAACGCAGAGAGATTGTAAGCACTGGGGTGGTTTGGCAATCTAAAAAATAGGGGGAAAAAAGAGATGGGGAGAGGGTGATGGGGGGAGAGGGTGATGGGGGGAGTGGGATTCTTTAAATCAAAAATCAACAATCGGAAATCATTAATCGTCAATCCATTGGGTTAAAGCGGCGTTTTGATTTACGATTGATGATTGTTGAGGTTTGATTTTTGAATGGAGAAGGAGGAATGGGGCTTATTCCTAACCCTCTCAGACGGCGCCCCTCAGTGTTTAGATTGACGGCGGGAGAGTTGGAGGGTTTTATCTTCGTCCCCCGCGGTTGGCGGAACTTTTATATGGATTATACAGCGAAAATAGCGCGCCACGTGGCATCGATCCCGAGATCGGGGATTCGTGATTTCTTTGAATTGGTGCAGGGACGGGACGATGTGATTTCGTTGGGGGTCGGCGAGCCGGACTTTGTGACTCCGTGGCACATTCGTGAAGCGGCGATTTATTCTTTGGAGAGAGGTCAGACGACCTATACCTCGAACCTTGGTTTGTTGAGTTTGCGGAAATCGATTTCCAAGTATGTCTCTGGATTTTTTGATGTGGATTATGATCCTGCGAAAGAGGTGTTGGTGACGGTGGGGGTTTCGGAAGCGATCGATATCGCGCTGCGTGCCTTGCTGAATCCGGGTGATGAGGTGATCTATCATGAGCCATGTTACGTTTCCTATTCACCCAGCATCGTGATGGCGCATGGAGTTGCTGTGTCGGTAGAGACGACCAAAGAAGATGGATTTTCTCTCAAGCCAGAGGCGCTCGCCAAAGTAATCACACCGAAGAGTCGAATTTTGATGTTGAATTTCCCAACCAATCCCACGGGTGCGGTGGCGAGTCATGAAGATTTGGAAGGAATTGCGAAACTCGCGATCGAGCATGATCTGATTGTTCTGACTGATGAAATTTACAGCGAGCTGCGTTACGATGGGATCAAACATGATTCGATCGCATCGTTGCCTGGAATGAAGGAGCGCACGATCCTGATGCATGGCTTCTCGAAAGCCTTTGCGATGACCGGCTTCCGTTTGGGTTATGCCTGTGCGCCGCAACCCATCATTGAGGCGATGATGAAAATCCATCAATACGCGATGCTCTGTGCACCAATCATGAGTCAGAACGCAGCGATTGAAGCGTTAGAAAATGGCGCGCCGCAGATGATGATGATGAGAGATAGCTATCATCAACGCAGAGATTTCTTGGTGAAACGTTTCAATGAGATCGGCCTCGATTGCCATACTCCGGGTGGTGCGTTTTATGTCTTCCCAGATATTCGCAAGACCGGATTGAGTTCGAAAGAATTCGCGATGGGCTTGTTGGAAGCGGAAAGCGTCGCTGCGGTTCCGGGTGGAGCGTTCGGTCCGAGCGGCGAGGGCTTCCTACGTTGTTGCTACGCAACGGGTATGGAAGATCTGCGCAAAGCGATGGATGCGATTCAACGCTTCGTTTCCAAAATTTAATCTAACCATTTTTTCTGGATGGAAACCGATTCGAAACGTCCAGATAGGCTGACGAGGGCACACGTGATGCCGTTCGCAGTGTTCATGGTGTTTCTCATCGTACTGCAGTTACTAGATAGTTTGATCGGCTGGGATCATCCAGATGCACCATGGTGGAAACGCGATGTCGCGCAGTGGATTTATCCAATTCAGACACTGGTGGTTCTCGGACTGCTGGTTCGTTATTGGAAATCGTTCACGTTCGATTGGAATTTGAAATGGTCTGCGATCGGTTTGGTGTTTGGTATGGTGGGTATAGGGTTCTGGCTACTCCCAACCACACTCTACGATGCATGGGGTTTATCGGGTGAAACTGATGGTTGGATGAAATGGTTAGGGATCGCCAAGCGCGATGATGGTTTCGATCCCAGGATTTTTGAGCATCCTGCGGCTTACTGGGTTTCACTCACCATGCGGTTTTTGCGCGCCGTTGTGATCGTTGCTTTGGTTGAAGAAATTTTCTGGCGAGGTTTCGTCATGCGCTTCTGCATGGATTGGGAAGGGAATTATTGGAAGCAAGCGTTCGGTCGCGCGCATTGGAAAAGCTATTTCATCGTCACCTTGCTTTTCATGTTAGCCCACGCACCGGTCGATTGGGCGGGGGCGTTGGTTTACGGTTCGCTGACTTATGGGTTGTGCGTTTGGAGTAAGAACTTAGGTGCTTGCGTGGTCATGCACGCGGTCGCGAATTTCCTGATGGGGGTTTATGCGATGGCGTATGGGAAGTATGGGTTGTGGTAGAGAAGACAGAAGACGCTAGACTTGGAGACAGAAGATAAGAGGTTTTTGGGTTGTGCGGGAGGGGTAAGTCTTCATTCAAAAATCAAACATCAACAATCATCAATCGTAAATCAAAACGCTATGCTGAACCAATAGATTGACGATTGATGAATGACGATTTTTGATTTTTGATTTGTAAGATCGCTGGATTCATTTTTGATTAGGTAAACGAACCAAAATGACTTCATACATCGTCCGCCAAGGTGCGCAGAAGAAGAATGGGATTCTCGAGAAACGGGAAGCTGAGCTGGTTCATTCCATTAGTAAGGATGTTCCGATTCAAAAATTGGAGAAGGCTGCTGAGAAAGTGCGAGTTGCACAACTTGCGGTGATAAAGTGTCTATTGCATGAGACGGAAGCCGTTCGTCCAGAGGATGAGGAGACGTATGGGAAGGTATGGAGCAAACTTGAGGCTCAGCGCACATGCTGGGAGGAGATTTCAAAGGCAGATATTGTCGCTCGTTACTCGAAAGCATAAATTAGGCGCAACAGGCGAATAATCCCGTTCTTCAAAGTTTCGTGTTTGATGCTATCAGTCATGATCCCGCTGGGATGGAGAAGATTCCCTGACAAAAAGCGCGAGTGGACTCGCGCGGTCCATTTTCCGCTAGAAATTATCCTTCCAAAAGGTGGGGGATTTGGTTCAGGGTTTTGAAATGCAATACGAACGGATACTCTATGTGAAAAATGGCTGCCCTTGGTGTATTGAGGTGGAGCAGTATTTGGATCAACACCAGATCGAAGTGGAGCGGGTGGTGGTTTCTGGGAACGCGAAAGCGATGGCGGAAATGGTCGCGCTATCGGGACAGAGCAAGGCACCGACCTTGGATTGGGATGGCGAAGTGCTTGCGGATTTCGGGGTGGATGAGTTGATTCCTTTTTTAAAGGGGAAGGTTGGCTAGATTCCGCCGCAGGCTTTGGACTGCTGGGATTCTTCCCAGCTTTCTCGGGATGAGCCGATTCAAGCTGGGTCGTGTAGTTACCAAACGAATTGGTTTACGGAGTCTACCCCAAAAGCTGCGGATAACCGCAGCAGTCCAAAGCCTGCGGCGGAATTGATTTTCCTACGCGCCTAAATTCTGGTGGAATGTGTCGGTGTCTTTGACGGACATGACAAAAGATTCTAACAGTTGGATGGTGGATTCGATGTCGTCGAGGTGAGCGGTTTCGACGACGGAGTGCATGCAGCGCAGAGGGATGGAAACAAGGGCGCTGGGGATGCCTTCGCGGGAGTTAAAGATTTTATCGGTATCGGTTCCGGAAAAGCGGCTTGAAGATTCGTGTTGGATATCGATTTTGTGTTTCCTGGAAACTTCGATCATGCGTTTCACGATGAGTGGATGATTGCAAGTGCCATGGGTGAGGGTCGGGCCGTGACCGAGTTTGACGTGGCCGAATTTCGCGGAGTCGATTCCCGGGGTGTCGGTGGCGTGGGTGACATCGAGGCAAATGCAGATCTCGGGTTTCAAGCGATACGTCGCCATCATCGCGCCGTTGCCGCCGATCTCTTCCTGGATGGCATTCAAACAAAGCAAGGTGACGTTGGGTTTTTTATCGGAAGCGGCGATGCGTTTCATCACCTGCGCGATGATGTAGGAGCCGAGTCGGTTATCGAGCGCGCGGGAGATGAGGCGTTTATGTGCCAGTTCGGCCGGGCCGTCCTGATAGACCATGGGGTGGCCGACGCGGAGTCCCATAGCTGCGACTTCTTTCCCGTTAGACGCGCCGACATCGACCCAGAGATCGTGGACGGCGGGTGCTTTTTCTGCACCGAGTTCATCGCGGCGAAGGTGGATGGCGGTGTTGCCGATGATTCCGGAAACGACTCCCTCATCGCCGAGGATGTGGACGCGGCGGCCGCGACCCGTGGCAGCATCGGAGCCGCCAATGCGATCGATGCGGAGGAAGCCTTTGTCATCGATGTGTTTGATGATGTAGCCGATCTCATCCGCGTGGGCTTCGAGCATGATGGTTTTCGGGGATTTGCCTTCAAGAGTCGCCCAAGTGGAGCCGTAAGCATCGCACTCGATCTTGGTGGCGGTTTTCTCAAGATATTTTGCCCATACATTTTGACCCGGCATTTCGAAGCCAGTGGGGGATGGGGTTTCAAGGAGTTCGAAGAGGAAGGCTTGGTCAGCTTTTTTCATGGGCGGAGGTTGAAGGGTGCTTGGTGAATAGTGAAGAGTGAAATTGATTTAACCACGAATTACTCGAATATCACGAATGGTTGCTGATGGATAGCCGCTTCGAATGAATATCAGCGAATCTGTTTTCCTATTTGTGTAATTCATGAAATTCGTGGTTAACTTCCTCGATTTTAGGAATTTATTCCCATTCGTGGTTAAATTCCTCTTTTTTCTCGGATTAGAGCGGGGTTGTCAGTTTGGTAAAGATGTTGTTAATTAAGGCCATGCATTTGGAAATATCGACCCCGGCATTGTTATTTCCAGCGATTAGTTTGTTGTTTTTATCCTACACCAATCGGTTTTTGCATCTTTCGGCATTGATTCGTAAGCTGCATAGCGACTGGCTGGAGCGAAAGGATAGCTTGTTGATGAGGCAGATTCAGAACTTGCGGAAGCGCTTGGTATTGATTCGGGGGATGCAGTTGTTGGGAGCGCTGAGTTTATTGCTCTGCGTGGTATCCATGGTGAGTGTGATAGGGGAGCAGAGCATATTGGCGTTGACCACGTTTTCGATTGCGCTCGGTTTGATGGGTCTGTCGCTAGCTTGTTTGGTATGGGAAGTCTGGATTTCTGGCGGGGCGCTAAGGATCATGCTCTCAGCGATGGAAGATGGAGAGATGAAATAAGGATTTTTCACGAAATCATGATTACAGGCTTGCCGAAAAGCCCGTCACCCTGTTGACTTTCGCATGGCAGATATTTCTTTAGGATTGTCTTTTGACGATGTGCTTCTAGTTCCGGCTTTGAGCTCGGTTTTGCCGGGTGAAGCGGATTTAACGACCGAAGTCACTCAGGGTATTTCTTTGAATTTACCGGTCGTGTCGGCGGCAATGGATACGGTTTCCGAGCATGATTTGGCAATTGCTTTGGCTCGTGAGGGAGGAATGGGTGTCATCCATCGTGCGTGTCCGATTGATGAACAAGCAAGCATGGTTTCAAAAGTGAAGCGCTCGGAAAGTGCGGTGATCAACAAACCTTACACGGTAACAATCACCGACACGGTGGAAAAAGTCCTCTCTATTATGGAGGCGAATGGATTTTCAGGTTTCCCTGTGGTTGATGAAAATGGTCGTTTGGTAGGAATGGTAACGGGACGGGATGTGAGATATTTAGACAGACCCGATGCGTTGGTGGGTGAGGTGATGACTCCCAGGGAAAAAGTGATAACAGGCCCGCCGAATACAAAAATCGAGGATGCTCGGAGAATTCTTTATCAAAACCGGATTGAGAAACTTCCTTTGGTAGATGCGGATAATAAATTGGTCGGTTTGATCACAGGATCCGACATCGAAAAACGAATTACATTTACCAATGCTGCTAAAGATTTGAACGGCCAACTTCGTTGCGGTGCAGCGGTTGGCGTGGGTCCGGATATGGAAGACAGGGCGAAGGCTCTGATTGCCGCAGGGGCTGATGCACTTTTCATCGATGCTGCGACTGGACACACAAGACACGTGATGAATGTGATCGAGAAACTCCGTTCCTTGAGTAATCTGCCAGTGGTGGCTGGAAACGTCGTGACCGAGCAAGGTGCACGCGATCTGGTCGCTGCGGGAGCGAGTGCTCTGAAAGTTGGGGTTGGTCCAGGATCAATTTGCACGACACGAGTGATCGCTGGCGTGGGCATGCCGCAGTTCACTGCTATTCAAAACGTGGCAGGTTACTGTCGCGAGCGTGGAGTGAAAGTCATCGCTGACGGTGGGATTCGATATTCAGGAGACGTCGTGAAAGCGATCGCAGCTGGCGCGGATCTTGTGATGCTGGGCTCGCTGCTTGCGGGCACGCGCGAAAGCCCGGGTCAAAGTGTTTTCTATCAGGGACGTCGATTCAAAACCTATCGCGGCATGGGCTCATTGGGAGCGATGCGTAAAGGCGCTGGCGACCGCTATGCGCAGAACAGTTCTGGTAAATTGGTGGCAGAAGGTGTTGAGGGACGAGTTCCTTACAAAGGGCCTTTGTCCGATGTAATTTTTCAACTCATGGGCGGATTGAAATCCGGCATGGGTTATGTGGGGGCTTCAACTTTGGCCGAGCTGCGCGAGCGCGCAAACTTCGTCCGTATCACCGCGGGTGGTTTGAGAGAAAGCCACGTTCACGACATCGTGATGACTGAAGAGCCGACCAACTATCAACCGTTGGGTTAATTTTTACGAAGAGAGATTTTAGAAATTCAAGATATGCACGATCAAGGACATGTAGCGGTAATCGATTTTGGCTCGCAGTACACGCAGCTGATTGTTAGACGAGTGAGGGAATTGGGTTTTTTCGCCATGCTTTACGCCTTGGAAGATTTTCCGAACATCGGTGAGCCAGGGGCAATCATTCTTTCTGGTGGACCACGCAGCACCAGCGAGCCCGATGCGCCGGATTTGGATTTCGAAGCGCTCAAGGCGTTCAATGTCCCAGTGCTTGGCGTTTGCTACGGGATGCAGTTGTTGAATTTGAAATTCGGCGGCACCATCGAGGCGAGTGATCGCCGCGAGTATGGTCCTGCGGAATTGTTTCCAACCAGTCGCACGGGTATTTACGAAGGCTTATCTGAGAAATCTCAAGTATGGATGAGTCATTCCGATACCGTGAAAGTCATTCCTGCATGCGCGGAGATACTTGCAACCAATCAACACAAGACGCCGGTATCTCTGAAATGGGGTGAGAATTTCTATGGAATTCAGTTCCATCCAGAAGTGACCCACAGTCATGAAGGATTACGGATTCTTCATAACTTCCTACTGACGGCTAAAGAGCTCATGCCGTTCAAGATTGAGGATTTCAAACGCGAGATGATCGAGGGGATTCGTGAGAAATGCGGAGACAAACAAGTGGTCTGCGGTGTTTCAGGTGGTGTGGATAGCACGGTGTTGGCGGTGTTGTTGAAAGAAGCTGGCGCAAATGTCCGCGCGATTTTTGTGGATCACGGACTCATGCGTAAAGACGAAGGCGAAGAAGTTCGCAGTAATTTTCATCGTATGGGAGTTCCTATCGAAACCGTCGATTGCAGTGAGCGTTTCCTAACAGCTCTGGCAGGTGTCGATGATCCTGAAAAAAAACGCGTGATCATCGGAAATTTATTCATCGATGTGTTCTGGGATTCCGTGGGCGATGCTGAACTCCTCGCACAAGGAACTTTATATCCCGACGTGATCGAGAGCGCATCGAATGCAAAATCTAAAGCATCGAAAATCAAAACTCACCACAACCGCGTGGATCGTATTCTTGAACTGCAAGCGCAGGGCAAAGTGCTAGAGCCCTTAGCAGAATTATTCAAAGACGAGGTTCGTGAATTGGGCCATTCCTTGGGAATCGCTCCAGATATTTTGAATCGTCATCCATTCCCAGGTCCGGGTCTTGCGGTCCGCTGCCCAGGCGAAGTGACGCAGGAGCGACTCGACATCATCCGTGAGTGCGATGCGATTTTTATCGGTAAACTCAAGGAGCATGGTTGGTATGATAAAGTCTGGCAGTCGTATGCTTGCTTGGTGCCGGTGAAAACCGTCGGCGTCAAAGGGGATGAGCGCAGTTACGAATGGGCGATTTCCCTCCGTGCTGTGGTTTCAGAAGATGCCATGACCGCCGATTGGGTGGAGCTTCCTTATGAAATCCTCCGCGAGACCAGCCACCGGATCTTGAACGAAGTCAAAGGCATCAACCGCGTGCTCTATGACGTCTCGACCAAACCACCGGCGAGTATTGAGTGGGAGTAAAAGGGTGAATGATGAAGAGTGAAAATCTTTATCTCTAATCTGTAATCTACAATCTCTTCATCATACGGGGTTGCAAAATGGGCGGGTGAAATTATGGTGTCGGCCTATGAGCGAAGCGAAACCGAAAATTACGGCGTATTTGAAGACTTTTTGTGGCTGGAGCGAGGGCGTGCGGGCGATTATGCGCAAGTATGATTTACCCTATGAGGAGAAGGATATCATCAAGAATCCGGCGTTTCGCTGGGAAATGGAGCAGCGCAGTGGACAGCCGCTATCGCCTTGCGTGGAGATCAATGGTCACATGCTTGCAGATATCAGCGGTGAGGAAGTTGAGAAATGGATGCTCGAACAAGGTTTGGTGACCGATAACGAAGTAGCACCAGACGCGCCGATCAACTCAGCCTGCACGGACGAGCAACACGCGGCAATGGCAGCTGGAAAACTTCCTGTTCCTGGGAAAATTCGTTTTTTGGATTAAAATGTTCTTGGTTCTTGGTTCTTGGTTCCTGGTTCTTGGTTGAAGAATTATTATGCCGAGGAGAGAAATCTTGTCTTGTGTCTAGCTTCTCCAAGTCTTCTGTCTTTATCTTATGCATTGGTTGATCAAATCTGAGCCGGATGTTTTTTCGATTGAGGATCTGAAGAAGGTGAAGCAGGAACCTTGGACAGGTGTTAGAAATTATCAGGCGCGTAACTTTATGTGGCACGAGATGCAGCCGGGTGAGTTGGCGATTTTTTATCATTCCAATGCCAAACCATCAGGTGCGGCGGGGGTGGCGAAAGTGGCTTCTGAGCCTTATCCAGATCCCACTCAGTTCGATCCCAAGAGTGAATATTTCGATCCCAAGGCAACCGAGGATAAGCCGCGGTGGTGGCTGGTGGATTTTCAGCACGTTGCGACGTTCAAAGAACTGATTCCGTTAGATACAATGAAAGCTGACGCGGCGCTTGCTGAGATGATGGTTTGCCAAAAGGGCACTCGTCTTTCGATCAATCCGGTTGAGAAGAAGCATTTCAATCGGATGCTGAAGATCGCGAAGGTGAAGATTTGAAAAGGGTAGGGTCTTCAAATCAAAAATCAAAAATCAACAATCGTCAATCGTCAATCAAACCGAAAAATGTTGGCGTTTAAATCCAAGATTTGATTTCAGATTAATGATTGTTGATGTTTGATTTATGAATAAAGAGATTATGGAAACAGAATACAGATAGGAGCCGGCGTTTCGATGGTGGATTTAGGTTCGCTCAACATGCCGGTTTCGGGATTTAAGCTGAGAATCGAAAGTGTGTTAGAATTTTGGTGTCCACAAAGCAGCCATTTTCCTGATGGATCGATAGCAAAATGGCGTGGGGTTTTTCCACCGCATGGTGCGTGTTGGAGAAAGGTGAGTTTGCCGGTTTTCGGATCGCGTTGATACACGACGATGGAGTCATGGCCACGGTTTGATCCGTAGACGAATTTTCCATTAGGATGGACTTCGATTTCGGCGGTGGTGGAGGGTTCTTTAAAATCGTCTGGCAGGGTGGGAATGGTTTGGATATCGGTAAGGCTGCCAGCTTTTGGATCGAATTCCGCGACCGTGATGGTGTTGGTGAGTTCGTTGATGATGTAGGCATGTTTCTCATCTGGAGAGAAATCCATGTGGCGAGGGCCGGAGCCTGGAGGGGCTTTGATGGCGGCGGGATCGTTGGGTGTGATCTCGGAGGTCGCGGGGTTGAACTTGTAGATCAAGGTTTCATCCGTACCAAGGTCTGGAGCAAAAAGCAGGTTGTTGGCTTTGTTGAAATACACGCCGTGGGTGTGTGCGGCTGTCTGACGTTTGGGATTTGGCCCTGATCCTTTGATTTTTATGTTAGAAACCATTTTTTCAATCTTGCCATCCGAATCGAGTCGGAATGTTGCGACGTTTCCACCGCCGTAATTAGCAACTGCGAGCGTCCGTCCCGTAGAATCAACAGCGACGTGACATGGACCAGCGCCACCGGAATCCGCATCGTTGATCAAGGTCAGAGAATGATCCTTGGCAATGCTGAACGCGCCGACTTTGCTGCCAAAACCTATGCTATAAAGTATAGGCTTTTGAGGATGCAGAGCGAGGAATCCAGGTTTCTCATATTTTCCAACAACAGCAGGTTTAGTCAGAGTTCCGTTGGTGGTGTCGAACTCAGCAAGGTAAATGCCATCTGCGCCAGTGCCGATGAAGACCGGTTTTGTTTCTGCGGTAACGGCCAGAGCGGTGAGTGCAAAAGTGAAGAGGATGTATTTCATAATTTTATGTTAGACGTTGAAATCGAAATATTGGTTTGCGTTATTGAATGAAACGTCGGCGATGAGTTTTGAAAGGGTTTCGAAATCATCGGGGAGTTCACCTTTTTCCGCTTCGTCTCCAATGAGGTTGCAGAGGATGCGGCGGAAGTATTCGTGACGAGGGAAGGAGAGGAAAGAACGCGAGTCGGTGAGCATACCAACGAAACGTGACAGTAGGCCTGTGGCTGAAAGTGCGTTGAGTTGCATCTCCATGCCTTCTTTTTGGTCCAGGAACCACCAACCAGAACCAAATTGGATTTTTCCGGGAGTCACACCGTCTTGGAAAACGCCAGTCATGGAAGCGAAGAGATAGTTATCGCGAGGGTTGAGGTTGTAGAGTATGGTTTTCGGAAGGGCTTCGCGGGATTCGAGGGCGTTCAGGAAGATAGCGAGCGCTTCACCCTGAGGGACATCGCCCATGGTGTCGTATCCAGCATCGGCACCGAGTTTGGCCGACATGCGGATGTTGGTATTTCTAACAGGATTGAGGTGAAGTTGTTTGGTCCATCCGCGTGCGGCATCGAGCTGTCCGGAGTAGACGAGAAGGTAAAACGAGAATCGTTCTTTATCCTCAAGCGAGACAGCTTTACCAGCTCGTGCCTGATCAAAAATTTTCGCAGCTTCCGCATCCGTGCATGAAAGGGCTGGGCAGCGATCGAGGCCGTGATCGGAAAGTCGCGCGCCAGCAGCATGGAAATCATCATGGCGTTTCTTTAGGGCATTTAATAAATCGCCAAGCGTCGTGATCGAGATGTTTGACACCTTTTCCAGCTTTGCTATCCATGGGTTGAGGAGATCGGGTCGATCTACTTTGAATGCGTTGTCTGGTCGGAAAGTCGGCAAAACTTTTGTGCTGAAACCCGAAGCTGCAATTTTCAAATGGTCATCGATGGGGTCGGCTGGATCATCCGTGGTGCCAACGACGCGGACATCGAATTTTTTCAGAAGACCACATGCTGAGAATTCAGGATCGGATAGCCTGGTCTTGGTTTTTTCCCAAATTTCATCCGCAGTATTGGGAGAGAGGAGGGTGTCGATGCCGAAGTAGCGTTTGAGCTCCATGTGCACCCAATGATGCATGGGGTTACGGAGCGTGTAGGGGATGGTTTCAGCAAAGGCTTGGAATTTATCTCGTGGGCTGGCGTTTCCTGTAATCCGTTCTTCGTTGATGCCGTTCGCTCTCAGAAGTCGCCATTTATAGTGATCGTGACCGAGCCACATATCGGCGATGTTTTGCCATCGTTGATCATTGGCGATTTCTGCAGGTGAGAGGTGATTGTGGTAATCGATGATGGGTTGATGCGCAGCGACCTCGTGGTAGAGGCGGCGTGCGGTGTCGTTGTAGAGTAGGAAATGATCGTCGATATAGGCCATGACGCACGAATTCTAACGTAAATGATTGCAGAGGGGAAGGCAGAAAAGTGCCACCAGGGAACTATGGATTCACCTTGGGGTGATATATATTCATTAATTTGCTATTGGCTGAATTAAAGAAGAAGAAACTTGATGCCTTGGGTAAAAAGGTGCCCAAAAAAAGATGAGGAAGAGAAGGCAGACGATAAGAAGAAGTAGGCTGAAAACTAATTTCTCTCTGAAATGATTTTTTTGAGGAGTTCAGCCTCGGGCGATGCGTGGCGTTTTAGATCAGGATCATTATCGAGATCGATGTAATGAAGCCCGAAGTCGGTATTGAGATCGAAAGCATGTCCCCATTCGCGGTTTGAGGTGATCGACCACCAGTTGTAGGCGCGGACGGGTATGCCTTTTGCGATGGCGTTATCGACTTCTGCCAGGTGTGACTGCAAATATTCAGCGCGGGAAACGCCGCCAGCAGAGGGAGGACAACCATTTTCGACGATGAGTAGTTCTTGTTTGGGAAACCAGCGGTGGAGTCGTTGTAGTGCATGAAAAAGCCCGCGTGGCCAAACTGGAGCGCGTAGGAATCTTCCATGGGCTGCATCTTCTAGTAATCGAAATTTATGCAATCGATGAGTTGGCAGTCCCCAGTAGTAATCGAGGCCGACGAAGTCTTGTGCGCCGATTGCTTCCTCGGGACAAAGTTGTTTTGCGAGTTTTCCTGCCATACCGAGATACCACCAGTTTGAATTTGCGATCATGCACGTGGTTCCCCAAAAGCGCCACGCCCAGTTTAGCCAACTGCGCTTGGAATCGAGTGCATGGAATCGATTTGCTGGTTCGACGGGAATGATTTTGATTTTGGATTCGTCTCCGAAAATTTGTTTTGCGATTTGTTTCGCGAGAAGAACTTCAAGTCCGTCATTTACTGCTTGCTTTGAGAGTCCTGGAGCGTCCACGCGCATGCCGACACGGATATATCCACGTTTCAGGATTCTGCGGAGGCCATGGACAGAATCGATGTGTTTTTGTGGGGTGCTGGTACCATGAAAAACTTCGTAGAGAGAAGTTGGCAGGTTGGAGGGTGAAATGATTTTTGTGGGTTCGGAAAGCCAAGAGACATCGCAATATTTGCGTAGATATGATTGGAAGTGTTGGATGGCTTGGTTGACGTGCGCTAGCAGCTGTGCGTGTCCATGGGGAGCGAGGGCGACGTAATGTTCATCGCTCAAAGAGGTTTTTAAAAAACGAAACTCGCCGCGTTGGTCCAGTTCGGATGGGAGTAGGTAAATCGCATCGCCATATACGGCATCGACTTCACCCGATGAAAGCGCATTGCGGGCATCGTCATAGTTTCGGAATAGCTTTTTACGTGAGGCTGAAGGCAGATCGCGTTTCCATGATTGCGGTTGATTACCAACGGCAATGACGGCGACGGTTTTTCCACTCAGATAGGTCATATCGTGAGAAGGTTCATCGTTGCGGATAATGATGGCTTTGCCCGTACGTAGATAAGGATCGCTGGACTCGTATAGGGTTTGATCGTCCATGGATACTCCGCAGATAATCAGATCCACCGCGCCATACTCGCTGACGATGGCTTCTTTGGTTGTGAATTTGAAAAGTGCTTCTGATAAACCACGATGGCATGCTCCCCAGTCGAGAAGCATTTGCAACCATGTTGGGAAACCAGTGATCAGAGGATTCACCCCGACTTTTGCATTGGGCAGGAGCGCTTTGATTTTCTGCCGTGCACGGGCATGAGCTGAGAATAAATGTGGGATCAACTTTCCCACTGCCTGCGCCTCGGCATCGACCGATGAGCTACGTGGTAATCCCGGCGGCATGTAGTAGCGGTTTTGCCACCAAGGCTTGATGTATCCAAAAGTCAGTTGGCTGGGTTCGTTGAAAGTGATCCACCAATCGATTCTATCCCCGAAGGATTGTGCGACTTTCTCGGCGTAACGTGCGAAGATATCGGGAAATTGATCACCCAGCATGCCACCGTGATCTCGTTCCAACCAGACTGGCCAGACGAAGTGGTGGAGTGTGAGCATGGGACGCATGCCGTGTTTCAAAATGCATTCGGCGATTTCGCGGTAATGATTTAGGGCGTTTGGATCGTAAACACCATATTCTGGTTCGATGCGAGACCATGAGGTCGAAAAACGGAAAAGTTTGCAGCCGATGGCGGCAGCGGCTGCGATATCTTCTTCATATCGATTCCAGAAATCGGTGGCCTTGCCACGAGGTGTTAGGCCTTGAGATTTTTCCCATAGATCCCAAACGTCTTCGCGATCGGGATCGTAAGCCTCAGTTTGATGATCCGCGTTGGCGGTGCCGAAGATTAATTCCTTCGGGAGAGACATATTAACGGGGAATTTTCAGTGTCTGACCTACGCGGATGACTGTGCCCCTGATGCCGTTAGATTGTTGGATTTTGGAAACGGTGGTTCTGTAGCGTTTCGCAATGACTGAGAGAGTTTCGCCACGTTTGACTGTGTGGCGAACGACAGTGGATGTCTTGGGTTTCGGCTTAGGCTTAACGTTTGTTGGAGATGTCCTAACAATGGGTGGAGGAGATTGGGTCTCGATGAGGGGAACGTGAGGCTCGGGGAGGGTGTTGGCTGCGATCGCAGTATTTGGTCTTGTTGCGGTTTCACTTCCTGTTCCGGGGACAGTTGGGCGATACCATTTGTTGGGTTGATCGACCCAATCTTCCACATAATCTCCGCGGCTATTGAAAGGTCCAGTCACAGCCTGGGTTTGGGGCGCGCTTCGTAATCCACCGCATTGGGTTAAAAGCGGGATGGTGAGCAGCAGAGAAAGTTTCTTGTTGAAGAAAATCATTGGCTTGGAATATGCGGCAATTATTACGGATATGCAAAGCATTGTTCTAAAAAATACTGATTTTCCTGAGTTTTTCAAAAACAAGTAAGTGACAATCCCTAGATCCGCTGCCTATCAAGTGCACCCCGATGTCGATGCTTCATGAATGCCGTCAGACCCTAAAACTGGCCTTTCCATTGGTGATTGGCCAGGTGAGTCAGATGTTGCTGGGGGTGGCGGACACGGTGATGATAGGGAAACTTGGGGTCACCGAGTTGGCGGTGCTGACCTTTGCGAATTCGTTGTTTTACGTACCTTTTGTATTTGGGATAGGGGTTTTGACGGCGATTTCCGTGTTCACTTCAAATGCGAGGGGTTCAGGTGATACTGCCGCGGGAAGGGCAAGTTGTAGGTTGGGTGTTCACATATCAACCTTGCTTGGATTGCTGCTTTTCGGGGTGATGTGGGTATTCTCGCTGAATCTGGAAATGTTCGGTCAGCCGAAAGAGGTGGAGCAAAATACCGGGCTATTTTTTATGATCATCATGGCATCAATGGTGCCGGCATTGATGTCGATGGCGCTGAAAAATCATGCGGATGCTTTGGATAGACCGTGGCCGCCGTTTTGGATTTTCCTGGGGGGTGTTCTTCTCAATGTCTTTTTGAACTGGGTGATGATTTACGGAAATCTGGGTTGTCCAGCGTGGGGTTTGGAAGGTGCGGCGATCGCGACCTTGATTGCGCGCATTGCGATTTTGGTGGCGATGTTTGTTTGGTTGTATCGCGCAAGCGGGCTGCGTGAATGGGTGCCATATCACTGGTTCCGCATGCCTGAAAATGCTGAGACGCGGAAGTTTTTGGGGGTTGGAATTCCGGCAAGCTTGCAGATGATCTGTGAAGTTTCTGCGTTTTCTGCAGCAGGTTTGTTGATGGGAAAATTCGGCGCAACCGCGATGGCGGCGCATCAGGTGGCGCTGATGTGCGCGGCAACGGCTTTCATGGTTCCTTTGGGATTGTCGATGGCGCTTAGTGTTAGAATCGGCTCAGCAAATGGAGCGGGGGAATTCCATCGACTGCGTAAAATTGTGGTGTCGGGTTGGTGGTTAGGCGCGGGCTGGGCAATGATAGGCGCGACGATCTTTTTCTTTTCCGGGGAATTCCTCGCATCTCTCTACATCGACGATCTGAGCGTGATCCGATTGGCGGCATTGATCATGATCGTGGTTGGGGTGTTTCAGTTGTTCGATAGTTTGCAGATCGGTTCCGTGGCGATGCTGCGCGGACTGCATGATGCCAGGATGCCCGCCGTGATGGGTTTTGTTGCCTACTGGGTGATCGGTATTCCAGTTGGTTATTATCTATCGATTTATTTAGGCTACGGTGCGGTAGGAGTCTGGTGCGGACTGGCTGTTGGATTGTTCGTCGCGTGTATTCTGTTAGTTCCGAGATTATGGAAGTTGACGAGGTAGTTGAAATTTCAAATTTCAAGTTCTCTAATCCTCACAGGTCATTCAATTTCAAAAAATCCAATCTCCTCTTCTCCCTATCCTCCTCTCTCCTTGTAAAAAATAGCGCGATCTACCTCGATACGTTCACGCTGGCATAGATCGATTTCTTCCCACTCAGCTTATGGGTGATCCAGATGATGAGTGCTAGCGGAGCGAACATTTTCCAGCCGAGCAGTTCGATGCCCATGATCCATGAGGCGTAGGGAGTTTTTGTGGTGGCGGAAAAGAAGGTGATCATGGCGATTCCTGCAAACAATTCGATGGGTGCGCCGAGGAACCATGCGATGGAATTGCCAAGGGCTGCGCCGATGAAAAACAGGGGAGTGACTTCTCCACCTTTGAAGCCCGCACTGAGAGTGACGATGGTGAATGCAAGTTTCCATAACCATGCGATGGCAGGGGCGTGGAGATCAGGTGAAAAGAATTTTGTTAGAGTGAGTGATGATTGGTTTTCCTCAAGTACACCCAGCCCGAGGTAATCGCTGGTTCCTGCCCATAGAAACAATCCGATGATGAGTAAACCGCCTATGGTTCCGCGCACGGCTTCGTGAGGAAACCAACTTTTGAATTTATCTGACGTGAAACGGGAAGCTGTAATGAAAAATCTGCCAGCGAGAGCGAGAATGGCGGCGAGGACGATGCCTTTCCATAGAAATGAAAAGATGTTAGATGGAAACGGAATCGATGGGTAAAGCGTGTGAAGGGTTCCCCAAGCAAGGCAGATGTAATGCGCGGCGAGGGCGGTGATTAAACAAGGAATCAAATTTTTGCTGAGGAGTTTTTGGCGCGTGAATTCCAGAGCAAACACCGCGCCAGCGAACGGAGTACCGAACACCGCACCGAATCCCGCCGAGATGCCGCAAAGGATGAGGAGATGTTGTGCCTTGCTAGTTGAGGCAACGAATCGCGCAAAGCTAGCAGCAATGCCTGCACCCATATGCACGGCGGTGCCTTCCCGACCCGCAGAGCCGCCAAACGCATGTGTGACGAGCGTGGAAATCAAAATGCTTGGTGCGAGGCGGGAGGGGATTTGGGTCGATTCGTTTTGAAAATCATCGACGATTAACGCGTTGGCGGAGTGAACCGATTTGCCATGAAATCGATAATAAAAGCCCATCAAGCATCCCACCAGCGGTAGTAGCCAAATCAACCATGGGTTTTCAAAACGGTTTTTGGTGACGGCATCCAAGGACCATAGAAAAAACGCCGCAGCTGAACCGATGACGGCCGCTAGGGCGAGCAGAACGATCAACCATTTGAATTTTTTCAAGACAGCAAAGATTTGCCCGTCATTTGCTCGGGCTTTTTCACATTGAGCATTTCAAGGAGCGTCGGCGCGACATCGGCTAAAATACCATCGCGCATTTTTTTTGAAGCTGCGTCATCGGCGACGTAGATAATTTCCACAGGGTTGGTTGTGTGCGCGGTGTTGGGTGAGCCGTCGGGGTTGCGCATGTATTCGCAGTTGCCGTGATCGGCGGTGATGAGAAGTTTTCCGCCAAGGCGAAGTGTTTGTTCGACGATGGCTTTCACCGAGGCATCGATGGTTTCCACGGCTTTCTTCGCGGCTTCAACCACGCCAGTGTGACCCACCATGTCAGGGTTCGCGAAGTTCAGAATCACGAGGTCGAAATCTTTGAGGTTGTCTACGACGGTTTGAGTGACTTCATTGGCCGACATTTGAGGCTTAAGATCGTAGGTTGCGACGTCTTTTGGAGAAGGAATGATGAAACGTTTTTCACCCGGATTTTCGACTTCCACTCCGCCGTTGAAGAAATAGGTGACGTGAGGGTATTTTTCGGTTTCGGCGATGCGCATTTGTTTCATGCCAACAGCTGCAACGGTTTCACCAAGTGTCATGTTGAGGCTTTGCGGAGCAAAGATCGCTTCACATGGAAATGTTTCGTCATAAACGGTTAGGGTAACGAAATGGACCTTTGGCACTGCACCGCGATCGAAGCCATCAAACTTTGGTTTGAGGAAAGCTTCGGAAAGCTCGCGTGCACGGTCGGCGCGGAAGTTGAACCACAACACCACATCACCATCGCGGATGCGTTGGGTGTTGGCTTCCGTGAAAATCATGGCGGGCATGAATTCATCGGTTTTGTTTTGTGTCGCGTAAACTTCAGAAATTGCTTCCGAGGCGAGGATGTCTTTTTTGGTTCCGATCCCATGTACGATGGCGTCCCATGCAAGTTTGACACGATCCCAACGCTTGTCTCTATCCATGGCGAAGTATCGACCCACAACCGTTGCGATTTTTGCGCCGAACTTTGCAGTTTCATCTTCGACTTTGGAAATGAAAGCTGCGCCTCCCGTGGGAGAGGTGTCACGACCATCCGTGATCGCGTGGATGAAGATATCTTTCACGCCCGCTTTGGAAGCGAGTTTGGTCATGGCGATGAGTTGATCTTGGTGGGAATGGACTCCGCCATCCGAGACCAAGCCGATGAAATGGAGTCGGCCAGATTTGGCTTTTTCCAAAGTCTTTTTGAAAACCTCGTTTTCTGCGAGGGTGCCATCGGAAATGGCTTTGTTGATGCGCGTAAAATCTTGGTAAACGATGCGACCCGCGCCGAGATTGAGGTGACCTACCTCGGAATTTCCCATCTGTCCTTCGGGAAGGCCGACATCCATGCCGGAAGCGGAGAGGAAGCTGTGGGGGTATTGGGAAAGGACTTCGTCGGTGAAAGGAGTGTTCGCGAGAATGACAGCATTACCGTCTTTGACAGCGGTTTTTTTGCCGCCTGGGTTGGTTCCCCAACCGTCACGAATGATTAGCACTACTGGTTTTTTAGGCATGCGTATGGGCTGTAATGGCTAAATCGCGTATGGGCAAGGCGAGAATACGGGGGGAATTGTCACAGAATCAAGGGCTGGGCTGCGGCATGGGACAGGTTCGAATTCTATGATTTATAAGTGAAATCCTTAGTTTTCTCGGTGTTTTTAGATCAGCGTCCCCTCGGTGACGCCCAGCTTTTCGGTGGCGTGGATATGGGTGAGGAGCTGTTCTGGACCGATTTTTCCTGAAAGCAGGTTTTGGTAGGCGGTGATGGTTGAGATCGCGGCGTCGTGGGATTCATCGAGTAGTTCGATGCGGAAATGGCGGAGTCCGGAGTTCAGGAGTTGTTCGTAGAAACGAGCCCCCGTTTGGGCGCGGCCATTAAACAAGGTGTTGCGACAACCAACATCGGCTTGGAGTCGGTGGAGCTGGCCAACGCGATCTTTCAGGTGCACCACATGTTTTTCGCAAGGACGCCCGCAATCTTTGTAAGTCGTGCCAGAGCTGAGGAAGGTGCAGAACACGCAGTGCTCCATATGAAACATCGGCATGTGCTGATGAAGGGTGAGCTCCAACCAATCGGTCGGGGTTTTTTCTAACAGATTGAGAACTTGCGAGATGTTGAGATCGTAGGAAATGGTGAGTCGATCCAAGTTCGCGTTTTCTCTGAGAATTTTCGCAGTGAGCGGATTGGCGGCGTTGAGTGAGAAATCGCCGATCTTGATGATGTCGTCGCGATCTTTGAAATGATGCAGGGCGGCGAGGTTGCGGAGAAGCAATCCATCGGCGCCCATGCGATCGATCATTTTGAGGTAACCGATCTCACCGCTTTTGATGATGCGTGGTGTGGCCAGTATAATTTGAGATTTGGAATTTGAATTTTGAGATCTGAAAATTTCGACCGCGTCTTTGTAGCGACGCGGGTCTTCGAAGTCGCAGTAGATTTGGGTGGGAGAGCAGGAGATTGCGGCTTCGAGTTGTTCGATGGATCGGGTGAGGACGGAGAGGGAAGGGGGATTCGTTAATTGGATATTGGATATTAGGGGGAAGAGGGATTCGATGCTGACAATCGATTGATGATTGATGATTTTTGATTGATGATTTTTGATTTGTTCGAGATTTGAAATCAGATCGCGGCGGAGTTGGTTGATTGCGGAGATGGGGAGATGGCAATTGCCTTCGATTTGGTTTTCTAATGACGCGAGTTCGTAGGGAGTGTCGCCGAGTTTGCTAAGTTGTTTGGTAAGGACTTCCGTGTTGAGCGGTTTGGTTGCAGCAGCCGATAGCAAAATTTCAGAATCAACCGAAACAGTGTCGCATTTCAAGGTCAGTGGCGTGTCGGTCCTTCCAGAGACGACGAGATGCAGTGAGGTTTTGTGGTGTTTGGGTTTGGCGTTCTGCCAGAACTTGCGGATCGAGGACTCGAGGGCGGGGTCGGAGGTTTTGTAGAGCGTCACCCCGGGTCGGATGCGATCAAAGTTGATGCCGGAAAACGTGCGGTGGAAAATGATCCTATCGTTTTCGATTTTCCAAATCGATGCACCTTGTTCCAGGTCGCGATTCTCTCCGGCATCGAAGACGATTCCATCGCCTGCTTTGAGTGGCGGAACTTGTTTGGAGGGAGGAGTGTCCAAGCGTATCCAACCGTTCTGTGCTTCGACGATGGTTCCGAGAAACGGCCCGCGTTTTTTTCCAAACTTGCCGTGGGTGAGATAGGGATGATTGGTTCCTGCCAGCCAACCGGTTGTTAGGCCGCGGGAGAAAGTCATTTCTAACTCGTAGCGGTCTTCTTTGGTGATGGGGGAAGAATTACCCCGAGACGGGGTTTGCACGGCCTGCTCCGAGACGGAGCAGCTACATGCATCAATCGCTTTCCTATAAACCCTTGTCACCGCGGCGACGTATTCGGGAGTTTTCAATCGGCCCTCAATCTTGAAACTCACGACCCCTGCTTTGATGAGATCGGGGATGAGATCTACGGCAGCAAGGTCTTGTGGGGAGAGTAGGTAACGATGCTCGCCGAGTTCTTTGAGTTCACCATCGACGAGGATTTCGTAGGGCATGCGGCAGGCTTGTGCGCATTCGCCGCGGTTGGCAGAGCGTTGACCGAGGGATTCTGAAGTCAGGCACTGACCGGAGTAGGCAACACAGAGCGCGCCGTGGACGAAGACTTCGAGGGGAGTGGAAAGTGCCAAGTGATCGGTGATCAGTGAAGAATTAAACTTTTGGATCTCGCTGATGGAGAGTTCGCGGGAGAGGACGGCGCGCTCCATGGGGAAAAGGGTTTCCAAGAATGCCAGACCTTCGGGTGAGGTGATGGTCATTTGGGTCGATGCGTGGAGCTCGACGTGTGGAATGATTTCACGCGCCATCTTGGCGAGCCCAAGATCTTGAATGATAAGGGCATCGACCCCTGCTTCGCCGACCAAACGAAGTTGTTTCTCAGCGTCTTCAATCTCGTTGGTGAAGATCAAGGTGTTCATCGCGATGAAACCTTTCACGCCATGTTTGTGGAGATAAGCCATCAACTCGGGGAGATCGGCCTCGGAAAAATTATCTGCGCGGAGACGGGCGTTGAACTTGGGTAGACCGAAGTAAATGGCATCGGCCCCAGCGGCGACAGCAGCGCGGGCGCAATCCCAGTTTCCAGCAGGTGAAAGCAGTTCGGTCATGTGAAAAGAAGGTTAGAGCTGAAAATAGAAGTTACAAGCTTGCGGTGATAGTTGGTGGGGGGAGTATCTCGCGCAAAGCAGCAAAGCCGCAGAGCCGCAAAGTGGTAAGATTTGGAAGAAAACTTATGATGAAATAAGAGGAATATTCAGGTTGATACATTCAATCTCATAATTCTCCTCCTTTGCGTCTTAGCGCCTATGCGCGAGATTATCCTACCTATCTAACGTGAAGAGTCGGTGGGCAAGGAAGAATATCTCAAGCAGAGCCGCTAAGACGCAAAGTTCAATCTGGATGCATCTCAAGCTCCAGTTTGAATTCGATCTTCCATTCCCACCTTGAATGAGTAAGGTGTGTAGAAAGATAATTATGACCGACTCCAGTTATTACGATCAACTACGCCAGAAGCTTCATGATTGGGCGGCATCGAAGGATGGTCAGAAGTCCAAATGGTTGGATTACATTTTGTTGCTGCCTGACATGGCGTATTTGCTTGGAGCGCTGCTTCTTGATCCTGCGATTCCGGCAATACACAAGGCGAAGTTGGGGATGGTGATTGCATACATCATCAGTCCACTTGATTTTCTCCCAGAGGGAGTCATTGGCCCTGGTGGCTACGCTGAGGATGTCGCGCTGTCAGCCTATGTGATCAATCAACTTCTCAATAACGTCGATAATGAGATCGTGCTCAAACATTGGAAAGGGAACGGCGATCTTCTCAAAGTGGTTCGGCACATCATAGAGGTGACCGATCAGATGTGCGGTAGCGGTCTGTGGAAGAAGATGATGGGGATGTTTAATGGGAAGTGATGCTGGAATTCTCTTCATTCAAAAATCAAACATAAACAATCATCAAAGCAGTGTGAGTACTAGCGAAACCAGAATAATCGGACGAAGTCCTAACTGCTTGGACGGAGTGAAGCGTAGTCAATCGTCATTCAATGGATAATGAGGAGCTGATTAATCATTCGTTTAGCACACCCCTTCAGGGCTTAGATTTTTTCCGGGACTCATACCCAGTGCGATGCACTGAGCTGGCATAAGTTAGACCGTTGGCCTTGGGGTTGGATTAGAAAATTGTTATAAAAACAGCCCCGTACCAAATGTTTGGGGCGGGGCTGCTGATTGAGATGTTAGATGACTTACAGCGACTCGTTCACGAGTTTTTCGAGTTTGACAATATCGGCAGCGAAGTTGCGGATGCCTTGGGCGGTTTTCTCGGTTGCCATGGCGTCTTCGTTGAGCATCAGGCGGAAGGATTTTTCATCGAGTGAAATTTTCTCCACGGGATCGCTCTGAGCGGCTGCGGCGGTGAGTTTTGGGACTATGGGTTCTTCCGATGCCGCAAGCTCTGCAAGGAGGCCTGGGGAAATGGTTAGAAGGTCGCATCCGGCAAGGGCGATGATCTCGCCTTTGTTGCGGAATGAAGCACCCATGACTTCGGTTTTGTAACCGAATTTTTTATAGTAGTTGTAAATCGCCTTCACGGAAATGACGCCGGGATCTTCATCGCCTTGGTAGTCTTTTCCGGTGCTGGCTTTGTACCAATCGAGGATGCGTCCAACAAATGGCGAGATGAGCTGCACCTTGGCCTCGGCGCAAGCAACGGCTTGAGCGAAGGAGAACAGGAGGGTGAGGTTGCAGTGGATGCCTTGCTTTTCGAGGATCTCGGCAGCCTTGATGCCTTCCCAGGTGGAGGCGGCTTTGATGAGAACGCGATCGCGGGAAATGCCTGCTTTTTCGTATGCGGCGATGAGTTGCAGGGCTTTATTGACCGTGCCTTGGGTGTCGAAGGAAAGGCGTGCATCGACCTCGGTGGAGACCCGACCCGGGACGATTTTGAGAATTTCCAAACCAAACAGAATCAGGATGCGATCGAGTATGGCATCTGTTAGGGCTTGACCGGAGAGGCCGCTGTTCTTGTGCTCGTTGATCGCTTGATCGATGAGTGGACGATACTCGGCTTTGGTTGCGGCTTGGAGAATGAGCGATGGGTTGGTGGTCGCATCTTGAGGTTTGAAAGCTTTCATGGCCTCGAAATCGCCGGTATCGGCGACGACGGTGGTGAGTTTCTTGAGTTGGTCGAGTTGTGTCATTGCGGGGTGGTTCTAATACGAGTTTTGATGGGATGAATGTTAATTTTCGGTTTTTGGGGTGATGGAAGATGAAAATTTGAGAAGCAAGTGATGGAAGTGATTTGCGATGAATACTCCGAAAGCTCCGCCAAGGAAATCGGCGAGCCAATCATAGAGATCGTTTCCTGAGCGACCCGGGGTGAAAGTTTGGTGGTATTCGTCGATGGCGCCGAAAATACCGAAAAAGATGATGGGAAACAGGTAACGAGTGAGTCGATAGTTAGACAAACCGTGTTTGAGAAGCTGCCATGTAGCTAGGATAAAGCCGCCACCTAAGAAATAACCGAAGTGAGTGATTTTATCGAAATGCGGGATTTTCGGCGCTTGATCGGGTAACCGAACGGCAAATGATGAGGCGACAATCAGTGTCAGCAGCCAAACGATGAACAGAACCAGCCATGGCTTTGGCTCAGTGAAAATGGAGATCAGGCGTTTCAAGGTTCTGGCGTCTAATCGATGGATTACGGATTTTTCATCTCATCTTCAAGTCGCTCTGCCAACCATTGTTTCATCATCGACTGATAATTAAGGTAGCGGGATCGCGCGATGCGCTTGATGCGGGAAAGCATGCGTGGATCGAAACGCAGGGTGATGGTGGTAGATTCACGAACGTGGGCCTCGTGGATTGAGCCGCTCATGAGCTTGGATTCTAGCTCATGCTCTTGCCAGAAGGCATTTTCCGCTGCTTCGGACTCGAATTCAGGAAGTTGGTTCCAATTTGTTAGAGTTTTCATGATGTCACCGGGTTTCGTTGTAATTTCGATCGTAAAAGCGACGCTCGGCATCGCTCATTTCACGCGCGGTAATAACGCGTGCCACTTTGCCATCCGTGGTGAAACCGATGAAGAGGTGTCTGTCATTGATGGTGCGTCCAAGGGCGTAGTATCGTGATGCGCCATCATCTCTATCGTTATCTGGGAGGAAACGAATGCCAAATGGATCTTCGAGGATTTCTTCGAGTTCACCAGGTTTGATGAACTTTAAATCGAAGGCGACGTTGATGAGATCGAGTTCCATGAGCAGTTTCTGTGAGTGAATACCCGTTTTGATTGAAGCAATTCTAGAGGTGGGAAAGGATTTTGTCGAGAGCTGCCTGCGGGCTGATGTGGTGAAGTTCTTGGAGGATATCGGGTTTTCCATGCTCTACAAAGACATCCGGCCAGCCGATTCGCACCACTTTGGTGGAAATACCCGCGTCGTGGAGGTGTTCGATGCATGCCGCTCCAAAACCATTCATGAGAACGTGATCTTCGAAGGTGCAGACGACTTTTACCTTGCGTGCAACTTTTTCAAGCAGGGCGGTATCGAGGGGCTTGATGAAACGTGGGTTGACCAAGCTGACGGAGTAACCTTGTTTTTCGAGGAGGTCTTTGGTTTTGACAGCCAGGTCAAAGAAGGTGCCCAGTCCGATTAGGGCGACATCGGTGCCTTCTTGGATGAGTTCACCTTTGCCGAGTTCGATGGGAGAAACGGTTTGATCGAGAGGGGTGCCGCTGATGATGCCGCGCGGGTAGCGAATGGCGGTTGGGCCTTGATCATAGCTTGCCATCCATTTCAGCATGCTCACAAACTCTGCTTCATTCCTCGGCTGCATGTGAATGATGTTAGGAACATGACGGAGGTAACCGATATCAAAGAGTCCGTGATGCGTTGGGCCGTCATCACCAGAGAGTCCGCCGCGATCCATGCACATGCGGACAGGTAGGTTTTGTAGAGCGATGTCATGAATGATCATGTCATAGGCGCGTTGCATGAAAGTGGAGTAGATTGCAAGAAACGGACGGATGCCTTCGGTCGCGAGTCCTGCGGCAAAGAGCGCAGCATGCTCCTCGGCGATGCCGACATCGAAGTAACGATCCGGCAAAGTGTTTTTGAAAATATCAAGTTTAGTTCCGCCTGGCATGGCTGCGGTGATGGCAACGATCTTAGGATCGTCGATCGCCAGATTGGTTACCGTTTGCCCGAAAATTTCCGAACAAGTAGGTGTTGCAACGGTATCGGTGGAGCCGTCTTCGATTTTGTAAGCGCCGAGTCCGTGAAATTTTCCTGGGTTATCGAGCGCAGGTTGGTAACCGCGGCCTTTTTCAGTGATGATGTGGAGGATAACCGGATCGTTTAGCGTTTTCAGATGCTCGAAGGTTTTGACCAAGAGGGGAATGTTATGACCATCGATAGGGCCAAAGTAGCGTAAACCAAACTTTTCAAAAAGGACGTTGGGAAAAATAAGATTTTTCGCGCCCTCTTCAACGCGGTGGGCGATTTTTCTAACCGCTTTTCCTAGCACGCGTTCCACAAAGTCCGCCGCAGAGGTGCGGACTGCGGAGTAGGTGGCGTGCGTTTGCAAGGCGTTGAAATATCTGGCGATGGCACCGACGTTTTTATCGATCGACCATTCGTTATCGTTGAGGATCACGATGAATTTTTTGGTGGTCTCAGAAATGTTGTTCAGTGCCTCGAGCGTGGGGCCGCAAGTGAAAGCCGCATCACCTGCGACAGCAATCACGTGGTTATCATCACCGTTGAGATCCCGAGCAGCAGCCATACCAAGAGCGGCAGAGAGGCAGGTTCCTGCGTGGCCAGCACCGTAGCAATCGTGCTCGGATTCGGTGCGCAGCAAGAAGCCATTCAAGCCCTGATAGGTTCGTATCGTATCAATTTTCGATGCGCGACCTGTTAGCATTTTGTGAACGTATCCTTGGTGAGAGACGTCAAAGACAAATTTATCCCTCGGGGTGGAAAAAACTTTGTGCATCGCAACACAGAGTTCGACGACGCCCAGGTTCGGGCCTAGGTGCCCCCCAGTCACGGAAAGACAGTTTATTAGAGTGCTACGGATTTCCTCACTGAGCGAGACGAGGTCTTGATCGGAAAGTTTTTTTACATCCTCAGGAGATTGGATCGATTTTAGGATCGGCCCAAGTATTGGATGGTCAGAGGATTCAGAAGAGGCGGATGTCATTATTTTCGTGGGAAACTCCGTCATTTTCGGATGGAGCAGTAGGTGCGGATGCTTGGGTGGTCTCCTGCCCGCTATCCTCACGATTTGCAAGAGTGATTAGTTCGATTCGCTTGCGGGCGGATGATAAAACGCTTTCGCAGTGTTTGAGAAGCACAGATCCCTTTTCGTATTGAGTGACAAGGTCTTCGAGCGGGAGTTGATCGCTTTCCATCGACTCGACAATTTCCTCGATGCTTGCGAGGGCGTCTTCGAAGCTCAGGGAATCGGCGTTTTCAGATGTTTTTTTACGAGCAGGCATGATTGGGGTTAAGTTGATTTACTTACTCACTCTGAGAGGTCAGGGTGCGATCGGAATAGTAGATCATATCATTGAATACCAGAGGGTATGAATAGGGGTATCGAACCATGATTTCCCTAATTTTTGGATCTTCTCTGGATATGTATTTATCGTTCTGGCCAGTGGCAGCAAGCACCTGTCCATCAAGTACAAGCGAATAGAAATCTTTGTATTCATCGGAAACTTTGGAAATGAGCTCCATGCTGTGGGAGGATGGCGAAATGAGGATGCCTGAGATGGGAGTTTCCAGGCTATCGGCTGTTGATTGGAGTTCGATGAAATCTTTACTCGTGGGTGGCAACCAAATGGAAATGCGATCGGCATACCAAGCGGTTGCCCATGGTTGGTCAGTAACACAGAGTTGGGAGTCGGATATCCATTTATTCAAACCGAGATTCTGTACAGGAGCAAAGTAAGGCGGCCATTGAGGAATGCCACCGATATCTTTGCGATAGAGGCCGATTTTGATCTGGTAAGGCAGTGCTAGAATTAAGGGGAGTGCACAAATGATGACGATGATTACATGGTGTAAATTACGTATCATCGGTGCGCTGATCACGATGGGGAGCTTGTTCCAGAGGATGGAAATGAACGCAAGACCATAAGCGGTCATGATTGGTGCAAAGAGAAGGTGGGTTTGATTGGGGTCGAGGTTATCGGAGTTGACCCCGTAAAACGCTAGGCCTAGGGCGGAGATGCCGAACATGCAAAGCAGAGCCCAGCGGAAGGTGGCGATGGATGGGCTTTTGAACGGATGCAGTAGCGATAGAAAAAACAGAGGAGCGACGATGATTCCTCCCAAGAAAGGAATGATGTCGGTGGTTTGAATGAGGAAGTTTCTCAGGATGGTAAAAAAGAAACCACGGTTGATGAGATCTGGCGGGACTGTGCTACGCAGGGCGAAGCTCTCTTTGTCGCCACCGATGCCGTTGTAGAGATTATAAAACGCAGCTCCGAATGGGGTTCCTGAAATGCCGTAGTTGCGTAGCATTACAAATACCGATGGGATAATTAAAATCACAAGGATCGATACACTCACAACGCCGCGAGGGCGGAAAGCGATGGCGGCAAAGATGATATATCCAAGGGCAATCCAAACGGTGAGATAATGAGTCATGGCCAACAGTGTGAAAAACACCCCAGCTATGATCGCGGAGGACATAGGAATGCGGTCTTGTTTCGAATCTTCAATAGCCCGATAGACGAAATAGATACCAGATGTAAAAAACAATAGCATTAACATCTGTGGTAAACCGCTGAGCGAGTAGTCCCAAAATGTTTGACAAAACAACATCAGCACAGCCGTAACTCCGGCAATTTTTGAATCGAAAATTCTAAGAACCAGCAAGTAAGTGACGCCGATCGAAAGCAGAAAACAAATCGTGGATACTGCCGCGACGACTCTATCTAACGGAAAAACGATTTCTTTCTCAGACATCGTCCATTTTTTAGCATCATCCGCACCTATCATTTTAAATATCGCGGAGAGAAGCAGAGGATTGAGCGGAGAGTGATAAGTGTCTTTGTAGTTGGTGAATGGGATAACACGTTTTTGATGTTCCGTGTTTTTATCATAATCTAACGGCCGAATCACTTTAGTAATCAAACCATTGCCACGTGAAAATTCACGCGCGATCTGTGCTTGATCCATCGCGTGAGGCGCACTCAAGCCTCGGAATAAGGTGAATAAATTTCCCAGCGTGAGCAGAACGAGAACGACCAAAAATAAGCTGCGTCTGATTAGCGAGCCGGATTCTGAAATGGTTGAGGAAAGTTTCATGCGATTGGGATTATTTCTACTTAAAATCTAGATGCCTAATTCTTTGATTTTTCGTTGCAGGGTGCGGCGGCTGATTCCAAGAAGCTCGGCCGCTCGAGAACGGTTGTCTTGAGTTTGGGCTAGCGCACCTCGGATCGTTGCGGTTTCGAGGTGATGCAAGTTGAAATCGACCTGTCCAGCAAGACTGTTATTGGTAATGAAGGTGTTTTGTTTATGACTTTGCTGACCCTTATTAAGGAAAGTCGGGAGGTGCTTGATGTCGATTTGAGCATCATTCGACATGACTACGCCGTGCTCGATGGTGGTGCGGAGCTCACGGACATTTCCCGGCCAAGGATAGGATATCAGCAACTGCAGGGCTTGATCGGTGAGCGGCTTGACGAGACGTTGGTTTTCTTCGGCAAATTCTTTGAGAAACACATTTGCCAGCAAAACAATATCTTCGGGCCGCTCACGCAGGGTTGGCATATGCAGAGACACGACATTCAAACGAAAATATAGATCTTCTCGAAATTTCCCAGCATCGACCATCTGACGCAGGTTGCGGTTGGTCGCGGTAATGACTCTGACATCGACCTTGATCGGGGAGTTTGAACCGACCCGTTCTATCGTGCGCTCGGATATGGCTCGCAGGAGTTTGACCTGAGTCGCGGGATCAATTTCACCGATTTCATCGAGAAACAAAGTTCCGCCATCGGCTTGTTCAAAACGCCCGATCCGTTTTTGTGAGGCTCCAGTAAACGCGCCTTTTTCGTGGCCGAAAAGTTCGGACTCGAGCAGCTGTGGAGAGAGTGCAGCGCAGTTGACGACAACAAGCTTTGCCGCGGGCCTACCTGAAAGCTGGTGGATCGTGTGTGCAACGATCTCTTTACCCGTTCCCGATTCTCCCTCGATCAATACGGTAGCTCGGGTCGGCGCAACCTGTTCGATGAGATCGGTGACCCGTTTGATTTCTGGGGATTTACCGATGATGCGCGACAGGCTGCTGCCTTTTTTTACCTGTTGGGTGAGCTGTAAGTTTTCGATTTCCAAGTTACGACTACGCAGCGCGCGTTTCAGCAGCATTTCAGCCTCGTCCAGATTGAGAGGTTTGGTGACAAAGTGAAACGCCCCACGTCGCATCGCCTCAACCGCGGTATCGACCGACCCGTAGGCGGTCATCATCAGGATGGTAGGTGGTGAGGGGAGTTTGGATGCGGCATCGATCAAATCCATCCCCGAATCTCCGCCGAGCCGCAGATCCGTCAGTAGAAGCTCGATGGGCTCGTTTTTCAAAATAAACAAGGCCTCGGTGTTGTTGGAAGCGAGATAGACATCGAAATCCTCCTCCAAGGCCGAACGCAGCCCCTCGCGGGTCGCGCGTTCGTCGTCAACAATGAGAAGGGTAGGAGTCATTGAAGAGTGAATTCTGAATAGTGAAGAGTGAAAGGAATAGAGGTGACAAGTTGACGCAGTATAGTGACGGGAGGTCGGGCGTCAATAGGAGGCTTTTCTTCCAAATCAAAAATCAACAATCGTCATTCATCAATCGTCAATCAATACAGTGCGAGGTGCGCCATGGTTGGTCGGTCTGATTTACGATTGATGATTGTTGATGTTTGATTTTTGAATGAAGAGGGATCAATCCTGATCATTTATCGCAGGATTTTTCTTCAGCTCAGGAGCAGGGAGAGAATCCCAGGGATTGGTGGGCTCTGGATCAGATGTTTTTTCCTTGGGCTTGGGTTTGTGTTTCTCGGAGTAGTAAAGACCCAATATCAAGAATGAAATTCCCATGAAAAATTGGACCTGGGGATATTTTGGCACCCGAGATGCCCCTAGGTTGGGTTTGTTGAAAAATCGTGTGCGATCGATCTCGTTGATGATCTTGTTGAGTTCCGGGTTGGTGACTTGCGGATCAGGTTGGATGTTCCAGCTGTATTTTTCTAATTTGTCCAGAAGTGGATCCATCTTTCCGATGTAGGCTGAGGTTTCTTCATGGTAATCGAACAGAGGACCGATGGTGAGGATGATCATCAACAAACCGACAAATGAAATCAGCGAGGCCAGACGATATTTCCAAAGCTCCTTGATTTTCATGCGTGGCAATTTTTGAAATTTGAGATTTGAGATTTGAAATTTAAGCATCAACCATCGGAGCAGGCAAAAGCCTTGGGCTCGGGGCGGTGTGGGGGAGATGGATCAAAATCGAGGTCCCATCGTTCGGGTTTGAATGGATTTCGATTTCGCCGCCATGTTCGCGGATGATGCGGCGGACGATCAGTAGGCCCAAGCCAGTGCCGGCGGATTTCGTGGTGCGGTAAGGCTCGAACAAGCTGCCCATTTGCTCTGGAGGAATGCCAGTTCCGTTGTCGGATATGGAAACGATGAAATCGGTCTCCGTGGAGCGAGTTTTGATATCAATCAGGCCATCGTCTCCTGAAATGGCTTGGTAGGCATTGCGAAGGAGGTTGTAGAAAACTTGTTGAAACTGATCGGGGTCGATCAAGGCTTTCGGCAGGGTTTCCGATAGATCGAGATTTACTTCAATGTTGCGGGAACTAATCTCGGGTTCTAACAGGTTGAGTGTTTGGCGAAGGATGTCGTTGAGGTTTTGTGGCTCACGACGGGGTGTGGTGGGTCGCACGGCGTGAAGAAATTGTTTGAGGATGGTATCGAGTCGCTGAATCTCCTGACGCGCAGTCTGCATGTTTTCTGTTAGGATTTGTCGATAAGATGGTGGGAGTTTGCGGATTTTCCGCTCGATCAATTGCAGGTGGATATCGAGCGAGTTGAGGGGATTTCCAATCTCATGAGCAACACCAGCCGCAAGCAAGGTTAGGGCGTTCAGCCGCTCCGACTCGATGTTTTCCTCAGTCTCTGCATGGGTGCTGGTGGTGTCGCGGATTAACATCACATGCCCAAGCGGTAGTTCGAAATTTTTCGGGTCGTCGATGGGTGCGAGGTAGAAATTAAGTCGGCGATGTTCGGGATAGAACACTTCGATATCGCGGGAAACCGATTGCGTGGAGCCACTGAGTGAAAGTTTATCGAGTCCGCGGATTTTCGATGAAATGGTTTCACCGAGAGAGTCAGCAGGATCGAGCCCGAAGAACTGGCATGCGGCGCGGTTGAGGAACATGATTTTGCCCACGGGGTCGAGGATGATCAGGCCTTCCTGGAGTGCCTCGAAAACGTTTTCAAGAAAGCCTTTTTCCTGAAGCAATCGCGTCACGATATTTTGGATCTCGCCCGGTTCAACCCGGTCGAGGCGCGATACAAGTTTTTCAAGGAATCCAGACTTCACAGTGGGATTGTGGGTAAATCTGGACGGGATGGCGATTTGAAATTTTTAGGCTGGAATGCGTATCCCTCCGCGTCCGTATATGGGGGTTATTTCAGGTATGGGTTAGGTAATCGGGCTTTCTTTTACCACGGAGGGAAGGAGGAAGAGGAGGACACGGAGAGTGAAATTTTAAATTTTAAACTCTAAATCCTAATGAAGAGATTGGGTTAATAAGGGATTAGGCAAATAGGCAGGGACGCGTATCTCTACGTGTCGATATCTTATAGTCCGAATTACGGAAAGGGTTCTATCTTATATATTGGGCCGTCAGATACGGACCTTTAGGGTTCCAACGTCGCTCTGAGAGCTATGACGGACAAGTAAAGGCAACTGCCTGATTCGCGAAACATCGCTTACTCACGTGTTTTTGCCCAGATAGTCACTCTTTCCACCAGTTTTACCTTGTCACACTTGTCGAAATTCATAGTGTGCCAGTTATTGATTATGCCGAATTTTAGCTGTTTTGCTAATCGGTCACAAAATACCCCAACAATCTATGAGACGCCCTATCATAAAAAACGTTTTATTCATTCTTTTTATCGCAGGTCTTTCAACCTACCTCGAGGCAGCTCCGGTGAATGCTCGGTATGTGAAGTTTGAGGGGTTTTATACTAGCAACACCTCGACAACTCAGCACATCGCGATTAATGAGATTGAGATATACTCTGGCGGACTAAATGCAGCGAAGAACTCTAATGTGACGGCTATTTCGACAAGTGGCAGCAACGTGAGTAATCTTAAAGATGGTAATACGACGAGCACATTCTACACGAGCCGCACTATCTCGGGTCTTGCATCGGAGGCTTCACCTCACTGGATACAATTAGATTTAGGATCTACCAAGCCTGTCGATCGTATCAAGATCTACTTTCATTCAAATTTTCAAAATACTTTTAGCATATCGCTAAGTACCGACGGCACGACTTGGACTCAAGTTGGACGTTACGATTTGGTAACTGGCACCATCGATAAAGATCCAACTGCTCCGTGGGTGACTATTGTATCTGCGGCTATGCGTCCGGGAACAACTTATATGGATGTCGTTTACCGAGTCGGTGACGTGGATGATGCGACTGTAAAAACCCGCGCACTTGCTTTTGTGAACGGCACCCGCTCGTTTGCTAATATACTTAAGCCGGTCACTTTCGTCGAGGGCACGGAAATAAAGCTTGGTGATGCTATTGCGACGAATGTTAGTCACACGCTGACTTGGGATGTGGGCGCTGATTGGCTCATTGATCTTGGTCAGATTAAATTTGAAGTGCTGGCGAGGGATGCAAGAGGGCTATTGCCTTTTGAATGGATCACGATTCCTGCCGCCGGAACACACCCACAGACAATTGTTAGTAAAAATTCTCCCACTAACGCTGAAGTTTTGGACGCTTTGTTTTGGCAGTATGCAGCTGGTGATACAGGACTGACTTTGACGAATGGTATTCTCTCGGGAAACGCTACTAACGGAATATTCAATAACGTGGCTCTTGCGAATGGCAGCACCCTGCAAACCTACTCCACGCCGTTTATTTTGAAGCGGATGAATCTGGATATAGACGATGGAATCGTTGCTACAGCTGCCCGCGCAGGTTTGACGACTCCGCAGGGTTGGCATGCGGCGAATCGGAGCTATACAGGTGTTGGAATTGTCGTTGGTTGGGGAAATAACGGTCTCGGTCAAACCACGATTCCCTCCTCGCTTAGCGGAGTTATTTCTGCCGTTTCTGCAGGCCAAGATTTTAACCTTGCGCTCAAGAATGACGGTACGGTGGTCGCGTGGGGATACCACGGTTCCAGCCAAACCACAATTCCGGTCGGTTTAACTGGTGTTATAGCAATCTCCGCGGGTGGTTACCACAGTCTTGTTATTAAGAATGACGGCACGGTGGTGGGGTGGGGAAATAATTACTATGGTCAAACCGCAATTCCTGCTGGCTTGAATGGTGTCACTGCAATTGCGGGTGGCTTACATCATAGTCTAGCGCTCAAGAGCGACGGCACGGTGGTTGGATGGGGGAGAAACGATCGCGGTCAGGTCACGGGAACGGCGAACCCGACGGGTCCAACATATAACTCTGTCGCTAATCCCGTTGTCTTAGTGACGGGTGTTACAGCCATTGCAGCAGGCAATGAGCATAGTCTCGCGCTTAAGAGTGACGGTACAGTGGTTGGCTGGGGAAATAACGGCTCTGGTCAAACTACCATTCCTGTTGGTCTGAGTGGCGTTATTGCGATCGCTGCAGGCGGTAGTCACAGCCTTGCACTGAAGAGTGACGGTACGGTGGTTGGCTGGGGAAATAATCATTACGGCCAAAGAACTATTCCTGCTGGATTAAGCGGTATTACAGCGATCTCCGCAGGTAATAACCACAGTATTGCTCTTAAAAGTGATGGAACTGTCGTTGCATGGGGGTATAACCAATCTGGACAGGTGACTGGGACGGCGAATCCAATCTCGCCATACACTTCTACGGCAAATCCCTTGATGTTGAATGGCAGTGCCGTGAGTGGCGTTACCGCGATCGCTGCTGCTAACTCCCACAACCTTTTGTTGAAAACTAAAGCCCCTTAATCAGGTCTGACTTTTTTCTCACCCCATTTTTTTATCCCGTGAATTTCAACCGCACAGTTCTATCATGGATACTGCCACTTGCTTTTTCGCAAGCGGCGATCGTGAATTTTGCGCAGACATCAGTGAATGATGTGGATATTTCGACAATTAGCGCGGTGACTTCCAGTGCCTACCTCGAAACTGGTATGATCTACAGCACGCTGACCGCACCTGCGGTATCGACAACTTTCAGTTTCACTCATTGGACGAACGACAGTTATGATTCCACGGTGTATCGCGATGCATGGGGGCGGTCCTTAAATCCAATTTCTTTCAGATTGTTAGAAGATACAACATGCACCGCTCACTACTTGCCGACCACTCGCGACAGCGACAGCGATGGGGTTGCTGATTGGTTTGAAATCGAATATTACGGGAATCTCGATAACGCCGCAGCATCGGACACGGATAGCGATGGTTACTCGTTACTCGTTGAGCGTCAAGGGGGTCATCATCCACTATATGCCAATAGCACATTGGCTGGCGGTGTCGCTGGTGGTGTTTCGGGTTTGGTGACAGCGAACTTGGCAGGCTACCCAAGTTACACGCTCACTAGTGTGCCAAGTGGAACCGTTGATATATTTGCTATTCAACCACCTGGGACTGTGATCACTTCACCCGATCTTTCCGCTAATGCGGCCTTCGGTTACTGGACGCTCGATGGGGTGCGTCAGGCGGATGCGTGGGGAGTGGGGAGGCCACAGCTGATCTTCACTATGGGTTCTGTGAACCGCGCGGGCGTGGCCTACCTATTTAATGGCGACAGCGATAGAGATGGAGTCTCAGATGCATGGGAGCAATACTACTACAACTCTCTGACTAACGATGCCTCGTCCGACACCGATGGCGATGGTCTTAATCTTCTGGTTGAATACCAAGGCGGCTACCAACCGCTTTACGCGAACACTCATCAAGCGGGTGGAGTGAGCGCGGGAAGTTCGGGATTGGTGACTGTGAACCTTGCGGGCTACTCCCGTTACACGCTCACCAGCAATCCAGTTGGCACGGTGAATCAATCGGCGGTGGTACCGGACGGCACGGTCATTACGACGGCAAACATGACTCAGTCGAATTTCGGTTACTGGACGTTGGACGGCGTGCAGCAACGCGATGCCTGGGGAGCTGCGCTGCGACAGATTTCTTTCACGGTAAACGGGGCTGATCGTAATGCGGTCGCTTACTTGTTGGCTGACGATAGCGATGCGGATAGCATTAACGACGGCTACGAGATGTATCACTACGGCAATCTGGATCAGAACGGATCGTCGGATACGGATGCGGATGGTATGACCCTCCTCGTTGAATCCCAGAGCGGATCGAATCCAATCTATGCAAACACATATCAGGCAGGTGGTGTCAGTTCAGGGAGATCAGGAATGGTGGTTGCAAACTTGCAACCCTACGAGCGTCTCGACCGGAATCTAATCGATGGCACGCTTGCAGTGTTCTTTTCCTCCAATCCGGGTGTAGTCACTGGCATTCTAGCTGGCACATATTCCGCGCCTGCGGCTACAGACTGGGATGGCGATGGCGATCAGGATCTCTTCATTGCCCACGAGGAAGGAATGCGCGTGTTCCGTAATATCGGCACGGCATTCAATCCTAATTTCAGTGAGATCACTACAGGCTTCAGTTCGCTGATCTCGTATGTGACATCCATCACAAAACCTGCGATCTGCGGTGGGGATTGGAATGGAGATGGTAAAGGTGATTTGGTGATCGGTGGACAAACCGGCAGCCTGCGTTTCATCGCTTCGAGTGGTGCGTTCAGCGCCACCGCCAGCGGGTCGGAGTTGATCATCACGGGTTCCACCCGCGCTCTTCCTGCATTGGGCGACATGGATGCGGATGGACGATTGGATTTGCTCCTGCTGTTAGATGATGGCACGGTAAGACTCTATTTGAACAATGGCGATGCGATGCCATTTGTCGGCGATGGCTCCGATAACTACCTCGGTGTCGCCGCACCTTCCGCTATCAGTATCGCCTCCGGGGATATTGATGACGATGGCGTGACCGATGTTCTACTCGCTGATGACGAGGGACGCATCTGGGAATTTCTCAATGAAGGTGGCGGTAGCTTCAACTTGATGAGCAAGGTATGGGGCGGAAGTTACCAAGGATTTGCCAGTGGATTGGCATTGGCTGCCATAGATATCGAAGGCGATGGCGATCTGGATCTCATCGGCGGGCTAGCCAACGGTGGGCTTATCTCCCTACGCGACCCGAGCGTCGGTCGCCCGACGGGACTCGTTGCACGACCCGGTGCAAATTCAGTGCAGCTCGATTGGAACCCAAGCTGGCAATCGCGGATTCGCGGCTATCATGTGTATCGCAGTGGAGCTGAGGTAGGTCCATTTGATCGACTCACCAACGTGATCACTCCATTGCCTAGCTATTTAGATTCGCCAGTGGCCGCAGCATCCAACTATTACTATGTGACCGGTATCAGTCAGTTCTTCGTGCCAGGTAATTCGACGCCGCGCATTTCGGAAAGTTTACCATCAGATTTTGCAGTCACCAGCGCGGGTAAGGTGATTCTTTCGGTGAGACCTGTGCGTGGTAAACCGAACAATAAAGTAAAAATCAACTTGGCAATTGAAAACGCGATCGGAGTGTCTGGAGAAAACATGCAGCTCAAAGTTGCCTATGACCCAGCAAAGCTCTTGCCATACGCGCAGACCAACCCTGGTCAGGATAGTGTAAAGACCACGGGGTTGAGTCGTAATTTAGTATTCACAGATAACGGCACAACAGCCAACGGCGAACTGATCATCAATGGCACGGGTGGATCCATGGAACCTGGAGCAGGCAAATTTTTCACTTTGGAATTTAGTGTCAACGCAAATGTGCCAAATGGTTCTAAGCTTGGAGTTTCCATCACCAGTGTAACCATGTTCGATCTGTTAGAAAATCCGCTGAATGTTGAAATTCTAGCCCTGGAAGAACCGGAAGCTGGGGAGACCTACACCGAAGGAGATGTCGACGGTGATGGTTTTGTCACGGTTACTGACATAGAATTACTGACAGATTTAACCAAACCTAAATCTCGTCTGCCAACTGCAAATGAACTCATGGCTGGAGATCTCAATGGCGATGGCAAGCTTGATGTAAAAGATTTTGTTTTGTTAGTCCAACTGCTCAACGAACCATAACTCATTCGCTCTGATGTTCCGAAATTTTAAATCAATTTTTAATGCAGTGGTGCTATTAGCCGTAGCTCTTGGTATCGTGATACCTCTGCACGCTGAACCTCGGTCATTATCGATACCTCAGAACTATCTGGCGAATCCAGGTGGTAATTTCCAAGTGCCTCTTGTGCTTAATAATGCAAAAGGTCTTGCGGCAATACAGGTGCAGATCAATTTCGATTCAAAAGTGCTGAAACTTCAGTCAGTGGTCGCCGGAACATTGGGTCAGTTGTTTGAAATGAGTCACGGCGAGGGGAATGGTTTCGTTCAGATTACATTTTTCCGCGCTGACGCATTAACCAGCGGCTCCGGTCAGTTGGCGGTTTTGAATTTCCAAGCAAACTCTGGCGCGGTGACGGATTTATTTTCAGAGTTAGCGATTGCAAATATCGTGCTCTCGGACAGCACAGGTGTGATTGATTTGCGTCAAAATGATATCCTCACGATCGCGAACGGTAATGTGGCAGTTTCAACACAGTCCAACATCGATAATGGACGTAATGGTCTGCCAGACTCATGGGAGAATCAGCATGGACTGAATCCTTTACTAAACAATAAATTATTGGATTCAGATAATGATGGTCTGCTAAATTTATTGGAGTATGCCTTTGGAGGAAATCCAAATGCCCCAGATGCAAAATTGCGCGGCGTAAAGCATAGTCAGCATGAGGTTGATGGTGTTCGATACTTGAAATTGGGATTCCGCCGTAAACTAGGCGATAATGCATTAAGTTTTCGCGTACAGCAGTCGACGAATCTCATGGATTGGACGGATTTGGTTCTTCAAGATCGCATCATCGGCTCTCCTACAAATATGGGCGATGGTACGGAATATGTCGAAATCCAGAGCACCTTACCAGTTGATGGACCTTCAGCCCAACCTAAGGGCTTTATGCGTGTTGTCGTCGACAGGCCTTAAGAAAGGTAGAGATGTTTATTTGTCCGACGTAGCAAAATGCGTAGGCGGTATCCCTATGCGTCCGTAACTAGGGGTTGTTTCAGGCATGGGTTAGGTATTCGGGCTTTCTTTTACCGCGGAGGGACGGAGGAAGAGGAGGACACGGAGAAAGAAATTCTAAATTTTAAACTCTAAATTCCAATTAAGAGATGAGGCTCTAATGGCTGGGTAGAAACAAAGTAAGGCTCCGTGTTTTCCTTCTTCCCTCCGTGTCTTTGACTCAAAGTTACAGGGTGTTCGTCCATGTCCGCTTCGCTTCCATTGTGGTCATGATGAGATGGGAGGCTAAAATTGATCCATTAAGGACAGAAAATGGGTTGCAGGTGGGGGAAGAGTTGGTTGAATGCAGATGCCTGCGGGCAGAAACACAATTTTAGATACGATGAATAGAAAACTTAAAATGGGTATGGTTGGTGGAGGACGTGGGGCATTCATTGGTGCGGTGCATCGGATGGCGGCAAACCTCGATGGGAAAATCGAACTGGTGGCGGGGTGTTTTTCGTCGGATCCTGAAAAGTCAAAGCTCTCCGGTGAGGATTTCTTCCTCTGCTCAAATCGGGTTTATTCAACCTACGAGGAAATGGCCGATAAAGAAGCGGCGTTGCCTGTGGGTGAGCGGATCGATTTTGTCAGCATCGTGGCACGCAATGATCTTCATTACAAAGTGGCGAAAAAGTTTTTGGAAAGCGGTATTCACGTGATTTGCGAGAAGCCCTTGGCGTTTTCGAAAGCCCAAGGCGAGGAACTCAAAGCGGTGGTCGAAAAGAGTGGATTGGTGTTTGCTCTCACTCATAACTACACTGGCTACCCGATGGTCAAAGAAGCCAAAGCAATGATAGCAGAAGGTAAGCTTGGGAAGATTCTCAAAATCGTCGCTGAATATCCGCAAGGCTACGCGATCTCCGCCTACGACGAAGCAACTTCCGCTGGTGGAAAAATTTCCAACTGGCGCATGGATCCAAGTATTTCGGGTGTTTCTAACTGTATGGGCGACATCGGTTCTCATGCAGAAAACCTCGCTCAATACATCACGGGTCTGCGCTTGGAATCCGTTGCAGCGGATTTGAATACGTTTATTCCTGGCCGTCAGTTGGACGATGATGGTTCGATGCTCTGCCGTTACGAGGGTGGTGCACGCGGTGTGCTTTTCGCCTCGCAGATTTCAACAGGAGATGAAAACAACCTGAACATCCGTGTCTATGGAACCAAAGCATCCATCGAATGGCATCAGGAACATCCGAATGAGTTGATCGTGAAATTTGCCGACAAGCCTCGTGAGATCTGGCGCAGAGGAAACAGTTACAACGGCTCAGCTGCGCAGAAATACACCCGTCTTCCGTTCGGTCATCCAGAGGCATTCATCGAAGCATTTGCGAACGTCTACCTTGCCGCGGCGGAAGCGATCAAAGATGCGGTCGACGGAAAATTCAAAGGTAACGAAGCCTATGATTATCCAACCGTTCAAGACGGAGTCGATGGCATGGCGTTCATCGAAGCTGCTGTGAAATCATCACAGAACAACGGAGCTTGGACGAAGTTATAAAGTAGCGGCGATCATTGGTCGCCGTCTTAACTCTTTAAAATATGGAAGAGGAACCACAATGGGAGCGCAGCGGACATAGACGAACATGAAACATACTTCTTGAGTCAAATGGACGCAGATGGACGCAGATAATGTAAAAAGACCAGTGATCTACCAGTTGTTCGTAAGGACATTTGGTAACATGAAGTCCTCAAGAATACCCAACGGAACGCTGGAGCAAAATGGCTGTGGAAAATTTCACGACATCAGTTCGGTTGCTCTAACCGCGATTCGTGAAATGGGCTTCAATCATGTCTGGCTGTCAGGCGTGATCGAGCAAGCAAGTGGAACGGGCTATCCGAATCGTCCCGCCGATCCACCAGATATTTTGAAAGGCCGTGCAGGAAGCCCTTACGCGATTCGGGATTATTTCGATGTTTGTCCAGACTATGCGGTCGAACCAAATCGCAGGTTAGAAGAATTCCGTGAACTGATCGATCAATGTCATGGAGCAGGGCTTCGAGTGATCATGGATTTTATTCCGAACCACGTCGCGAGGAGTTATGGTTCGGATATTCGACCTGATCTTTCATTTGGTGAGGGCGACAACCGCGAAGTGTTTTTTGATCGCGACAATCATTTTTTCTATCTCAACGAAACCCATGATGGAGGTGGACCGCCTTTAAAACTTCCGACCCTTGGAATGGAGGGATGCTCGGGAAGTTTTGAATTGGAAAAATATTTCGGAAGAGTCACTGGAAATAATGCCGTCACTTGGACGCCATCGATTCATGATTGGTATGAAACGGTGAAGCTGAACTACGGCCATGATTTCACCAAAGGTCGCGATACATCACATTTACCTAAGGCAGATGCGCCAATCAATGCTGTGCCAAAAACATGGCGGACGATGGATGAGATCATTGCTTACTGGCAGGCGATGGGGGTCGATGGATTTCGTGCGGATATGGCTCACATGATTCCCATGGAGTTCTGGGCTTGGGTTGTTAGAAGAGCACGGAAAAGAAATCCTAAAGTTTATTTTGGAGCAGAAGCTTATGACTCCGATCCCAAAAAAACCACGGAGCAAGATGTGATTGATGCACTGCTGAACGCTGGGTTTGACGGTGCGTATGAACATCCGACCTATAAAATTCTCCAAGGCATATACGAATCTAGAAAATGGGCAAATGATCTCGATGGCGAAATTTTAACGGGTCGGAGATTTCATCAATGCATTCGTTATCTGGAAAATCACGATGAAGTGCGGATCGCTAATCCACAGCATTGGGGTGGACATGGAATGAAAGTTGGAAAGCCTGCGGCGGCGGTGATGTTTGGAATGAGTCGCGCGTCCATCATGTTTTACAACGGACAGGAAATCGGTGAGACTGCGATCGGGGCGGAAGGTTTTAGTGGAGACGATGGACGGACTTCGATTTTTGATTACACCGCTATGCCCGAGTTTCAAAAATGGGTGAACGGAGAAAAATTCGATGGCGGTGGGCTATCTCGGGTCCAAAAGCAGTTGCGCGATTGGTATGCTGGCTTGTTGCTGATACTGAAAGAACCGGCGTTTGAACGTGGGGAATTCTTCGGGCTTAACTACGCGAATCAGCAAAACCATGAATTCGGCCACTGGATCTACGCGTTTCTCAGGCGCGATGCAGAGAGCGGTCAGGCATTTTTATGTGTGGCAAATTTCCATCCAGATCAGGACATTCCAGTTAAGGTTCGGTTTTCTCCAGAAGCGCTGGGTTTCCTCGGGAGATCTCCATCTACCGATATTTTCTGCCGAGAGAGGCTTGCGAATCATAAAGAAATCAAGGTTTCAGGCGATATATTGCTTTCTGATGGCCTAGATATAGGCAATTTGCCCTCCTGCGAGGCGCACTATTACGAGTTGAAATAGTCGGCGCTAGGGGTTGAACTGTCGGTCATGGATTTCGAAGCGAAAGCACGAGCAGTAATTGAAATGGAGGCAGACAGTCTGCGTGAGATGTCCTCGCGGATAGGTCCGGAGTTTGGTGAGGCGGTGCGATTGATTCGCTATTCCCTCGAAAATCGCGGCAAGGTGGTGGTGGTGGGTGTCGGTAAATCCGGAAACGTCGGACATAAAATCGCAGCAACCCTGAACTCCACAGGCGCGACCGCTGTGGTGCTCAATTCTCAGAACGCACTGCACGGCGATCTCGGTTTGCTTTCCGATGGCGATGTCATTCTCGCTCTTTCTTATTCCGGCGAGACCCAGGAGCTTCTCGGTTTGATCCCGTTCATGCGCAGCTTCGATGTCAAAGTTATTGCCCTCTGTGGTAAGCACGATTCTTCGCTATCTAAAGCGGCTGATGTCGCTCTCGATACCTGGGTCGAGCGCGAAGCGTGTCCGATGAATCTAGCTCCTACCTCATCTTCAACCGCGATGCTCGTGATGGGTGATGCGTTGGCGATGGTTTTGTTGGAAGCGCGCGGTTTTTCTGAAGACGATTTTGCGCGTTACCATCCCGGCGGTTCGCTGGGTAGGGCACTGCTTTTGAAAGTTGGCGATGTCATGCGGCGCAACGAAGCGATTCCAATGGTAGGAATTACCGCGAAAGTGATCGATGCCGTAGCGGAGATGAATCGGAGTCGCGCTGGTGCTTGTTTGATCTTATCTACCGATGGCAAACTCGCAGGAATTTTCACACACGGAGATTTTGCACGTGGCTATGAAAAGAACCCTGCAATAGGTGAATTGCCAGTTGCAGATTTGATGACACGGAATCCGATTTCACTCACCGAGGATTCACTTGCCGTCGAGGCGGTCAAAAAGGTCGGTGAAAAGCGCATCGACGACATCGTCGTGATCAACGCGGAAGGAAAACCCGTTGGCCTGATCGATGCACAGGATTTGGCACGGTTGAAACTGGTTTAAGGAGGGGCGACATTCCTGTCGCCTAATTTGCTAACTTCTGTAATCCCTTCAGGATAGAGATTTCATGGTCTAGTCCACAGGGTTTATTGATACTTGAATTTCTTAACTCCAGAAGTTCACATCAGACATGAATCTACACAAATCTTTATCATGCTAGAACAACTTGACGTCGTCATCGTGGGTGGCGGTCCTGCCGGACTGCGTGCGGCGGAGGTTGCGGCTTTGTCGGGACGGGTTGTGACGGTGTTTGATGGAAAACCCTCGGTGGGACGAAAGTTTTTGGTGGCGGGAAAAGGTGGATTGAATCTCACCCACGGTGAGGAGTTTGAGGCATTTGTTTCGCGCTATTCGGGAGGCGATCTTTGGCGGAGTTTGTTGGACGAATTCAAACCTCAGGATTTGCGTGAGTGGGCTCACAGCCTCGGTCAGGAAACGTTTCAAGCAACGAGTGGTCGGGTTTATCCGAAATCCCTCAAAGGAGCTCCGCTGCTACGTGCATGGCTAGGCAAGTTGAAAGGGTTGGGAGTGGAGATCCGATCGCGGCATCTATGGAGCGGGTTGTCTGAGGGAAATGTTTTGGTTTTCGAAAACGGCTTGAAAGTGAAAGCCAAAGCGATCGTTTTTGCGCTAGGTGGCGGGTCTTGGCCGAAGACCGGTTCCGATGGTGGTTGGATCACAAAATTCCAAGAGATGGGTGTGAAATGCGCACCCTTGGTTGCTTCGAACTGTGGTTGGGAAGTCGATTGGACGGATGAATTGTTAGAAAAGTCAGAAGGGATGCCGATGAAAAATATCGTGGTGTCGGCGGGTGGTAAGCGGGTGGCGGGGGAGTTATTGGTAACTCGTTATGGATTAGAAGGCGGAACGATCTATGCGTTGGGTCGGGAATTGCGGGAGATGAAAGAACCATTTTTGGAAATCGATTTCAAACCGACCTTTTCACATAATCAATTGTTAGGAAAATTAGATAATAGGAAAAATGATCTGGAAATGTCTGCGAAGCGCTGGAAGTTGAGTGATGCGGCACGGCAGGTCATTGGGTTGGAAAAGCTGAAAACGGCTGAGGAACTGGTGGCGCGTACTAAAGCGTGTCGAATTTTACTCAAAGGGCCTCGACCCATCGCGGAGGCAATTTCTTCAGCAGGTGGTGTTTGCTGGGACGAACTGGATAATGACCTGATGCTTAGAAAATTCCCCGGCGTTTTTCTCTGCGGAGAAATGATTGATTGGGACGCATCGACGGGTGGTTATTTGCTACAGGGTGCTTTTGCAACCGGAACGCGTGCCGGCAAATCCGCTGCCAATTTCTAATTGCTTGGGCTTGGGTTGCCTAAAAATCCTAATTTGGGAATAGAAATCCATCTGACGCTTTTACAATTATTGTCCCAGCTGTGACAAAGATTGTAAAAAGGGGGTGGTTTTTTGTTGTTGTGGGGATTGAGGTTTTTGGGTCTCGCGCAAAGTCGCAAAGACGCAAAGGAAAATAAAATTTATTAATCCTCCTAATTCTTCCCTTTGCGTCTTAGCGGCTTTGCGCGAGATGGAAAATAGTTAGAGAAACATGTTTGTTTTTGACGATGCCCCAGAGGGTGGGTTTTTCGGTGGATCGATCCCATGCGATGGCTTGACCGAAGATTCCTGACACGGGTGCCGTGCGAAGATGTTTAAGGGTGTTTGTGAGATCGATTTCTAGGATATGGACGACGGAGTTATCGTGGCCGGTTACGTAGAGGTTTCCATCGGCACCCCATGAACCGCCTGAACAACTCATGGCTTCCCAATTGGCGATTGTTTCTTTTGGGAAAAACCAGTTCTGCTGTTCGGTGAACTTTCCGTTTTCGTAAGTATATTTTACCAATTTGGTTTTTTGATTTTCTGGATTTCCGTAAACCGCAAAGCACATCCACCATGTGCCATCGTTCCGCTTATCGATCCATGTTAGAGAGCCGTGATCGCTTGGCATGCGGATCGTGGATTGGTGGGTTATGGATTTTTCATTCAGCTCAAAGATTTCGACGGTATTTTCGTTTGGAGCGATGGGGAATCTTGAATGAGCGGCATAAAGTTTTCCATTGATCGCCGTGGCGCTGTTCATGTGTTGAAAATGTATGAACGCAGCGTTGTTGCGATCTGCCTCCCAATCGCAGATCTGATCACCAGTCACTTTGTCGTGCATTGTGATCTTGGTGTTGCTGATGGCGTAGAAGTGCTTGCTATCAACCGCCACTCCCTGACTGGCTTTTACTGAGAATGTTTTAAGAACGCCTTCCTCAGCGATGGCGAGTGAGGAAATCAGTAATGAGAAACCCAAGGAGATGACGGCATGAAATCCCATGGCTTATTTCCGCTTACGAGTTTTCTTCGCTTCGAAGTCGACCGCTTTTGGATCGAAATGTTCGGGTATGTAACCCGGATGTGCCCATTCGATTTCACCGGCTGCGGCCATCATGTATTGGAAGGCACCGCCAAAATCCTCGGGTGGGCAAGCGCGTTCACCAGCGATCATTACCGGACCACTGATGCTCTCGCTTTCGACGCGTTTTTCAAAGACAACTTCATGAATCCATTCATCCGCGAAGTCGTAACGATAGAGCATCCGCATCGGTAGGCGTTTGCGGCCAATGTAATCAGCGACGGTAAGAAGAGTCTCATCTTGGAATTCGCCAAGGGTTTGATCCTGCAAGCCGACCGGGCCGATGACATCGACGAGGCGTTTGCCTTTGCCGTGACGAAATTCGTGTGGATGTTTGTTTTCCCAACCCATCGCGGCTTGGATCGCATCGCTCAGCTGCAGAAAGCTGACCGATGTATCGATGGAGAATTGTCTCCAGATTTTAGGTTGGATGCCGTAGGTGAAAACTTTGACTACGACTCGTTCAGTTCCGCTTTTTTTTGGCATAGGCTTTTGAAGAGTGAATGGTGAATGGTGAAGAGTGAATGGTGAAGAGTGGGAGATTGAGCGTAGCTTTCACTATTCACTCCTCATCATTCACTATTTAATTACGCATTACGAATGGCTGCAATAGCGGCGGCCATGTCTTTGGCTCCGAAGGTGGTTGAGCCTGCGACCATGACGTTTGCGCCGGCTTTGTAGCTGATGGCGGCAGTTTCTGCACTGATGCCGCCATCGACTTCGATGTGGTAGCTCAGGCCGTGTTCCTGGCGATAGGCAGCGGCGGCTTCGACTTTGCTCATGACTTCATGCATGAAAGGTTGGCCACCGAAACCAGGGACGACGGTCATGCAGAGTAGGAGATCGATTTCATGGAGAAACGGGACAACCTCGGAAAATGGAGTGGCGGGATTCAGGGCGAGTCCAGCGAGGCAGCCCGCATCGCGGATGCGACCGAGCGTTTCGGAGACGTTGTGGTCGGCTTCGACGTGAACGGTGATGCAATCCGAGCCTGCAGCAATGAAGCGTGGGAGGTAGTGATCGGGACGTGAAATCATCAGGTGGACATCGAGGAAAATATCGTTCGATTCGTGAACCGCCTGAACCATGGCTGGGCCAAAAGAGATGTTATCCACGAAATGCCCATCCATCACATCGAGGTGTAGCCAATCCGCTCCGGCATTGATGGCACGAGTAGTTTCCTCGCCAACCTTTGAAAAGTTGGCAGCAAGCAGAGACGGAGCGATAACGCGGTCGAGGTAAGTCTTGGGAATCACGGGATTAGAGAAGCATGGGAGAGCCGAATGGGAAGAAAAAATGGAGGGATTCAGGAATGATCAAGGTTGATGTTTGATTTTTGAAACTTGAAAGTTAAAACCTACCCAGATGAGCGAAGAATTGATTATAGATCTCCATAGTGATGCCCATTTCATGCAACAGGCGTTGCGTGAGGCACATAAGGCGTATGCGGCTTCCGAGGTTCCTGTGGGAGCGGTGGTGGTGCATGAGGGGAGAATCATCGCGCGGGCATGGAATCAGGTTGAGACTTTAAAAGATGCGACGGCACATGCGGAAATGTTGGCGCTTACGGCGGCGCAGCAGGCTTTGGGCGATTGGCGTTTGGAAAAATGCACCTTGTATGTGACCAAAGAGCCATGCCCGATGTGTGCGGGGGCGATTGTGCACTGCAGGCCGGATCGGGTGGTTTTTGGCTGTGGCGATCCGAAAGCGGGTGCTGCGGGTGGCTGGATCAATTTATTGGATGCGAATCCGCCTTTGAATCATAAGTGCGAGGTGACGGCCGGAGTGATGAGCGATGAGTCTCTCGCCTTGTTGCAATCGTTTTTTCGCGAGGCACGGCAGAGAAATAAGATGGTGGACTCTTGAAAGCTGGGTTCTAATTTGAACGTTATCTGCGCACTTATTCACCATAGCTTATGAAATTCTCATTACTTATCGGCCTTTTGGCCTCCACCCAGATTCAAGCCGCATCGTTTCTGATCGAAACCGAACAGTTCGCCGACAAAGGAGGCTGGGGGATAGACACCCAATTTATCGAATCGATGGGTTCTTCGTATTTGATCGCCCATGGCCTAGGGAAGCCGGTTGCGGATGCCAGCACGGAGTTCGAGGTGGCTGAGGCTGGGGAGTATAAGGTTTGGGTGAGGACGATTGATTGGACCAAGCGTATGGAACGGCCGGAAAGTGCGGGTCGATTCAAAGTGGCGGTGAACGGGGTGGAGTTGGAGACGGAACTTGGAAAAAACGATACCAAGTGGACCTGGCAGTTGGCAGGAAAAGCCCAACTCAAAGCCGGTAAGTCGAAAGTGGCGTTGAAAGATCTTACCGGATTCAACGGACGTGCCGATGCGGTGCTTTTCAGCAGCGATGCAAGTTTCACGCCCCCAGCGGATGCGACCTTTGAAGAACGCACCGCATGGAAAATCCCCGGAGTGCCGAGTGCGATCGAAGACGCGGGTGAATATGATTTGGTCGTTGTTGGCGGAGGCTACGGCGGACTCGGTGCGGCGATTTCTGCAGCACGCATGGGAGCGAAAGTCGCGCTGATTCAGAATCGCGATGTGTTAGGTGGAAACGGATCATCTGAGATTCGGGTATGGGCCATGGGCAATTATCCGCCGAGTGATTATCCCTTAGATCAGATCATTCGTGAGTTCGAAGATAAAGCGATTGCATCACCAGCACCGGCTGAGGAGTTTGTGGATGACAAGAAAGACAAGGTCGTCAAAGCCGAGAAAAACATTACCCTGTTCCTCGGTCATCATGCTTATGGATTGGACATGGCGGATGGAAAAATCGCTTCAGTGAAAGCGGTGGATATCGATGCCGGAAAGCTCAAGCGGATCAAGGGCAAGTTTTTCGCCGATTGCACAGGCCATGGTTTTGTTGGGATGTGGTCGGGTGCTGACACGAAATCCACCGAGAAGGGGCGGATGGGTATGAGCAATATGTGGATGTGGGAGAATCGTGACAAGCCGGTGAGTTTCCCGAATCAGGCATGGATGCATCAGTTTAAATCGGAACAATTTCCTTATCCAAAAGTGAAGCATGGCTTTGGTCATGCCGAGTGGTTTTGGGAGAGCGGATATGATAACCATCCTGTCAAAGATCTAGAGCTGACACGTGATTTGAATTTGCTGGCAGCGTATAGCGCGTGGAGTTCGATGAAAAATCACGGTGCTCACGCGGAGCGTGATCCAAACAAACATGCGAATGCGGAACTGACTTGGTTGGCGTATGTGGGTGGCACTCGCGAGACGACCCAGATTCTGGGTGATGTGGTTCTAACCGGAGACAATGTTCGATCGAAAAAGCAATTCGATGACGCAACGTTTCTAACCACATGGTCGATCGATCTACATTATCCTTTGGAGAAATATATCAACACAATTCCCGGTAAGCCGTTCATTGCGCGCGCCGAGCATGGTAAAGGGGTGGATAAGAATGTTGGCTACGCAGTTCCGTATCGGACCTTGTATTCAAGAAATATTCCCAACCTTTTCATGGCGGGACGCAACATCAGCGTGGAGCGCGATGCACTGGGAACGATACGGGTGATGAAAACCATCGGCATGATGGGTGTGGTGATCGGGCGTGCTGCGGCGCTGGCGACGGTTCACGATTGCACTCCAAGGGACATTTATGCGAAGCATCTCGATCAAGTAAAAGGTTTGTGGAAACTTTCTGGTGACAAGCGTTTCGCGAGTCTCGATGAGCTGAAAAAATCCCTTGATGACAAAACCGAGAGCGCAAAACCTGCCAACTGATGGGCGCAGGCGATTGAAGCGGTGGGCGCTTGGCGCCTATCGGCTTGGGATTATTTTGGTGGCGCTCGGTTGTCTTCGTGTGCTGCCGGATGATGTTGCGCAATTGGATCGCGCAGTGGTTTTAACGCATGCCAAGCAGGTATTGCCAGATGTTGTAGCCGTCGGAGATCCGACGGATGGTTTGTATCCGCTTAAAGACGAGACAGCAGAACGCGTGGGTTGGGCGACATCGACTTTTCCGCAGGCGCGGAGGATCCAGGGTTACGCAGGACCTTCCGAGTTGTTAGTGATTTTTGACAAGGATAGAAAAGTCAAAGCCGTGAAGTTTCTCGCAAGCTCGGATACCGACGGTCATGTGGAGAAGGTTAGGCGTGATAAGAATTTTTGGGCGCAGTGGAATGGGAAATCCGAGTCCTCATTGGGTGCGGCGGGTTCGCCTATCGTGGTTTCAGGAGCTACCTTGACCAGCGAAGCGATGGCACGTGGAGTGGCGGCGCGATTCGGTGCGGAGGGAATGGAGCAATGGTTTCCCGCTCCGCTTGTCTTGACCGATGTGAAGAAATGGTTTCCGGATAGTGATCGCATTTCATCTAACAAAAATGAAGGTTCTTATGTAGTGTGGAAAGGGAAGGAATCCATGGGCACTGTTTTACGCAGTAGTCGGATGGGAGTTTCAGCGCGGGGTTTCAACGGGACATCGGATGTGATCGTTGCATTGGATCGCGATGGCAAGAAAGTGTTGGGAATAGGTTTTCTCGGGAGTCGCGATAACGAAACTTATGTGAGCTCCGTGAAAGAAGAGGTGAAGTACGCGGATGGTTTTGCAGGGAAAAGCGTGGAGGAAATTCTGCCTGAGGATACTTGGGTGTCGCCTTCGCTATTTACGAGTGGTGCGAGCTACACCAATCACGCGGTGGTGGAGAGTGTCAGGGAAATGCTGAGTCGGCATATCGCGGATGAGAAAAAAGGTGGGTTTTCTTGGAAAAGCGCGCTGGCGATTTCATGGATCTTGCTTGGCGTGTTTTTTGGAATCAGCAAAGTGGGTGGTAAAAAATCGATTCGCTATGGTTTCGCGGTGGTATCGGTCGCGGCTGGGGTTGGGTTGGGTTGGATGGTGAGTCAGGATCAGTTGTTAGGTTGGGGGGGTAATGGTTTTGGTGCGGGTGCGATTTTGCCTCTGGTCGTGCTGACCGCAGCGGCGCTGATGGTGCCTGCTTTCACTGGAAAAAACGTGTATTGCAGTCGTATCTGCCCGCATGGTGCGGCACAGACTTTGGCGGGTGGGTTGGTGAAAAAACGATTTCATCTTCCTGCGAAGCTTCACGCGGTGCTGGTGCGCTTACCGTGGGCAACCCTGATTTTGATTTGGTTGCTGGCTTTAATTGGTAGTGGATTGCCGTTTGCGAATTTCGAGCCGTTTGAAACATGGAGCTCCGGGTTTGTGGCGTTTGTTCCCGCTACGATTTTCACGATTGGATTGGTGGCGGCGTTTTTCCTGCCTCAAGCTTATTGTCATTACGGTTGTCCAACAGGTGCGATGCTTAAATTTCTAACACAATCGCCTTCGGCATGGACTCGCAAAGATACCTTGGCAACGGTTTTGATCGGGGCAGCTTGTTTGTATGTGTTCTTATGAAACTTAGATTAAAATGAAGATTTTCACCGCAGAGACGCAAAGCAGAATGAGCACTAGCGAATTTACTTTTCAGCGAAGCTCAATAAGCTTGGACGGAGCGAAGCGTAGTCAAAGGTCGTCAAGGGAACGCAGAGCTTGGGTTGTCTTTTATGGTAAAATTTTGATGTATGGATTGTTCAGCTTGTTCTTTTGTGTTTCATGCCAAAAGAAACCTGAGCCGAACATTCTTAGCGGAGAGGCGATGGGGACGTCTTGGAAACTTGCCTGGCGTGGCGATGAATTGAGTGGCTTAGATAAAGAGGTTTTAGAATTGTTAGAGAAATGGGAGTCGGTGTTGAGCCAGTGGCGCGAGAATTCCGATCTCTCCCGGGCGAATCGCGGTGAAGCTATCACGCCGGATTTGCAGAGAGTGATGGATTTGGCGGAAGTGATACATCAACAAAGCTCAGGAGCTTTTGATTATCGCCTGCTCAAGCAAACCAGCGATGCGGGTTTTGGGCCAAAAGGTAATGGCATGGATCTTTCCGCAATCGCCAAAGGATTTGCTGTTGATAGGGTTGGAGATCGACTTCGTGAGCTCGGTATCACGGATTTTGTTTTTGAATTAGGTGGTGAAATTCTAGTGGGCGATGGGGAATGGGAAGTCGGCATTGAAGCCCCGGATCCTGCGACACAAAAAATTGCGAGAACCATGAAGCTACGTGATCGCGCGGTGGCGACGAGTGGAAACTACCGCCAGTTCAAGCCGGCGTCGGGTGGGTTAGCGAGTCACATCATCGATCCTAAAACCGGAACGCCGATCATTCGTCCGCCATCTTTGGTGACGGTTTACGCCAAAGACTGCGCCACCGCCGATGCATGGGCGACAGCCCTGTTTGTGTTAGGTCCTGATTTCAAAGCACCTGAAGGAATTGAGGTGCAGTGGCAAAAAAGAAATCGCGATTTTTAATCGCGACCTCGTAAGTGAATTTGCTTCGGTTGATGTGACTGGTCGCGTATCGTAATGGATTCTTGGAGCTGGAATCCCCAGACACGATGAACTAATCCGTCGCTTTTTTAAGAGCTGCTGCAACGAAGCCAGAGAATAGCGGATGCGGGTGATTCGGTTTCGAGAGGAATTCCGGATGGAACTGCGCTCCGATGTAGAAAGGATGATCCGGGAGTTCGACGATTTCCACCAAGCCTTCATTGGCCGAGACGGATGAGATGACGAGTCCGCCTTCTTGAAGCCTGTCTTGGTAATCCGAATTCACTTCGTAGCGATGACGATGGCGTTCCCTGATGCGATCAACATTGCCGTAGAGATCAGCGGCTTTGGTTCCGGCGAAGAGGATGGATTCGCATGAGCCGAGGCGCATGGTTGCACCCATATCGGTGACGCCTTTTTGTTCTTCTTGAAGGCAGATGACGGGATGCGGAGTGTTTTTATCAAACTCAGTCGAGTTTGCTCCTTTGAGTCCACATTTGTTACGTGCATATTCGATGGTAGCGATTTGCATCCCCAAGCAGATACCGAAGTATGGAATTTTGTTCTCACGAGCGTATTGGGCGGCGAGAATTTTTCCTTCGATACCGCGATCTCCGAATCCACCTGGGACAAGGATACCATCGACATCGCCGATGACGGCTATCGCGCCTTGATCTTCGATAGCTTCTGCTTCGACGCGGACGATCTGCACTTTAGTGTCGTGAAATGCGCCGGCGTGAATGAGCGATTCGTAAATAGATTTATAAGCGTCCTGCAGTTCGATGTATTTCCCAGCGACCGCGATGGTGACCTTGTGTTTTGGGTGAATGACTCGCTGGACGAATTTTTCCCATTCTTCGAGTTTGGGCGAAGGCGTGTGACCTAGACCGATTTTATCGACAACGAGTCGGTCTATCTTATCTCTCCGGAGATCGAGCGGGCATTCGTAAATTGTGTGATCGACATCGCGGAAAGCGACGACGTTCTTCTTCTCGACGTTGCAGAACATTGCGATCTTGCGGCGGTTGTCTTCATCGAGATCTGCCTCGGTGCGGCAGATGATAATGTCTGGCTGGATGCCGAGTTCGCGGAGTTTAGCGACGGATTGTTGGGTGGGTTTGGTTTTAACTTCGCCAGCAGCTTTGATGTAAGGGAGGAGAGTGACGTGGATGAAGCAGACGTTGTCTTTGCCAACTTCTAAAGCGAACTGACGCAGAGCTTCGATGAAAAGTAATCCTTCCATGTCTCCAACCGTGCCGCCGATTTCGGTGATCAGGACGTCGACGTCAGGATTGTTTTTGGTAACCAAATGCATGCGATCTTTGATCTCATCGGTGACGTGTGGGATAAACTGAACTGTTTTGCCAAGGTATTCTCCACGACGCTCTTTTTTAATCACGGAATCGAACACCTGACCGGAGGTGAGGTTGTTCATTTGGGATAGCACGCCTGAGGTGAAACGCTCGTAGTGGCCGAGATCGAGATCGGTTTCCGCGCCATCATCTAACACATAAACCTCGCCGTGCTGATAAGGCGACATCGTGCCGGGATCGACGTTGAGATAAGGGTCGAATTTTTGCATCAAGGTTTTCAGGCCCCGAGCTTCTAGGAGGGTTCCGATGGATGCTGCGGCAAGACCTTTTCCGAGTGAGGAAACCACGCCGCCGGTGACAAAGATGTATTTCATGATGAGTTTGCTAGTTAAAAGTTAGAAGTTTTCAGTGGCGAGGATGCGTTCGATTTCGAGAGCTTGTTCGGGGGTGTCGACGCCGGGTGAGGTATCGGTTGTTAGAAGGACTTTGATGTTGGCGCCGTTTTCGAGGGCGCGGAGTTGTTCGAGGGACTCGGCTTGTTCGAGTGGGGAGGGTGGCCAAGTGACAAACGTTTCAAGGAAATCGCGACGGTAGCCGTAAATGCCTTTGTGGCGAAGGACCTGCAGGTTCTCAACTGCGTTGCGGAAGAATGGGAGAGGAGATCTAGAAAAATAGAGGGCGTTGCCGTTGAGTTTGAGAACGACTTTCACGACGTTGGGATCGGCGACGACTGGATCTTTCGGATCGAGAGGATTGGCGGCGGTGACCATGTCCAAGGTAGGATCGTTGCAAAGTGCTGTGGCGAGGTCATCAATCAGTTCGGGATCGATGAGGGGTTCATCCCCTTGAATGTTGAGAATGTGAGTGGCTTGCGGAATTTGTTGAATAGCTTCGGCGAGTCGGTCGGTTCCGGTGGGGTGATCAGGCGAGGTCATCACCGCTTTGCCGCCGAATGATGCTACGGCTTCGGCGATGCGATGATCATCGGTGGCGATGATGATTTCAGAAAGTTTCGTTGCGAGTTTGCAGCGCTCCCAAACGTGTTGAATCAGAGGTTTTCCTGCGATGAGATGAAGGGGCTTACCGGGGAAGCGGGTGGAGCCCCAGCGAGCCGGAAGGATGCCGATGATGTGAGGTTTAGAGGCAGGAAATGACACGCAAATAGAATAGGTTGCGCGAACTTATGGGAGAGACCATGGGACGGCAAGGACGGTTTTTGAAACTTTAAACTTTAAACTTTAAACTCTAAACTTCAAGAATCAGGGCTCTTGGCTCTTTATGAATCCCCCATGCAGATGCCGATGGCTCGGGCGGCCTGGACGACCTCGCCTTCGGGGTCGACTAAGCGGAGCTTATTGACGGCTTCCTCGATGGTCACGGAATCGACATGGTAGGCTTGATAAGAAACCATCCGACCGAAGGCCTTTTGTTTAGCGAGATTGACGGCCATGACGCCGAAACGCATGCCAAGGATGCGGTCAAGTGCTGTAGGTGCGCCACCGCGTTGGAGGTGGCCGAGGGTAGTGGCACGAGTCTCTTTATTTGTTAGATCTTGGAGTCGTTTGGCAACTTGTTCACCGATTCCGCCGAGTCTGACTTCACCTGAGCAGTTATTATCAAGGGTGACGAGATCTCCGTCGGGCATTTTCGCGCCTTCGGCGACGACGACGAGGGTGGAATGCTGACCCTGAGCGGTGCGTTTTTTGATGAAATCTGCAATTTTTTCTAGGGAGAATGCTATTTCCGGAAGCAGAATGACGTTTGCGCCACCTGCGATGCCGCCCCAGAGGGCAATCCATCCAGCATGGCGTCCCATGACTTCCAGAACCATGATGCGTTTGTGGGATTCGGCGGTGGTGTTGAGTCGGTCTAAAGCATCGACCACCGTGGTGACTGCGCTATCGAAGCCGAAGGTCATGGCGGTGGCGGAAAGGTCGTTATCAATGGTTTTGGGAACGCCAATGATGGGCCAACCGAGGTGATACAGTTGCAGACCCGTTGTAAGAGAGCCATCGCCGCCGACGATGATGAGGGCTTCGATGTTAAGTTGGTCGATGGTTTGGCGGGCGCTATCGATGATATCCTTGGGGACTTCAGCGACCTTACCAGTGCCTATTTTGGCGGCGAAGTGGCCTTTGTTGGTTGATCCAAGAATCGTGCCTCCGAGCTTGAGGATACCAATAGTGTCCTTAGGTGTGAGGATGCGGTAGTCGCCGGGAGGGAGGAGCCCTTCGAAGCCGTCTTTGAAACCGATGACTTCCCAGCCAAGTTTATGCGCAGCACCTACAACGCCATGGATGACAGCGTTGAGTCCGGGGCAGTCGCCGCCGCTATTGAGGATACCGATGCGCATAAGTTTCAAATTTCAAATAACAAGTAGAGGTAATAATGAGAAAATAAGAAGAATCGATAATCATTGAAATTTGAAATTTAAATTTTGAAATTTATTTTACGGGAGGTGGGGTAGCTAGGAGTTCGTGTTTTGGGTTTTCAACGATTGCACCGGCTGCGAGCCATGCGTCGTAGTGAGCCCAACCATCGCGCATGAGTTTGCGAGTGCGGTTGAAACGATCGGGGCTATTGAGGACGACAACAATCAAGCGGCGAGGCGTGACACCTTTGTTGCCATCAGGTTTGATTCTAACAACTGGATCACGATCCATGCAGGTGGAGAGGCAAGGTCCAGCGTTTTGTGTGGTACCGGTCTTAATGCCGAGGATGCCCGTTTCTCCCACAAGCTCGTTGGTGTTGGTGATTGTTTTGGCGATCCCGTTGATTTTCACTTCACGGGATGGTTGGCGCGTGATGAAGGTAATCGGATTTCGGCGCATCGCATGGATGGAGAAACGTGCGACATCGGCGGCAGTGGAATAGCCGGGTTTTGATTCGAGATCCAGACCATGGGGATTGGTAAAACGGGTGCTTTTCGCGAGGACGAATTTGGCGAGTTTGTTCATTTCATCAACAAACGCTTGGACAGGATCGCCTATTTGTCCACGGCGTCTAAGGATATCAGCTCCGACGTGGTTGGCGATGGCGAGAGCGGCATAGTTATCGGATCGCAGGAGGGAAGCATAGAGAGCGTCTCTCAAAGTCATTGTATCTCCGACTTTGAGGCCGATGGCAGTGGATTGACCGAGAAGGTTTGCGGATTCTGGGATGGTAATCGTTGTTGTACCGAGATCCGTCTCAGTCGCGGTCGCCCAATCGACAGCGACGATGGCGGTGGCAATTTTCGTCAAAGAAGCAACTGAACGCTTGTTGGTGGCGCCGGATGCGGAGAGAACTTTACCAGAATAAGCCTCTACGACGATGTGAGACTCTTGGGCAAAGAGCGAGGATGTGAGGAAAATAAGTGAAGCGATCGCGTAGCGCATACGTTGGAGGATAATTAAGAAATCCGAAGTTTCAATCGCGAAAGAGGAATTTTGTAACCGCTTAATAAGCAGAGGACAGAGTAGCGGATTTTACAATCTTTGTCACAGCCACGACAAAGATTGTAAGCGGACAAGATGGTTTTTTACAATCCTTGTCGTGGCTGTGACAAAGATTGTAATGGGGAGATGGGGAGATGGCTTTATGCTGGGTGAAAATCTGAAATGTTGAGTGGAGTATTTTAGTTTTATTTTTTGTGGTTATGGCTAGATTTCGTGAGTGAATGAGTTTTTGCAAGGAGGTGTGGTGTGGATGGTGACTGGGAGTCTTTTGGTTGTCGGTTTGGTGGGTTGTGTGTTACCGGCTTTGCCGGGGCATTTGTTTATTTTGTTGGCGGCTATTGGGTATCGACTGATGGTTGGGCCAGATGCTGGGATTGCTTGGTGGGGATTTGGGATTTTGCTTTTGCTGATGGCGATCTCGCAGATTTTTGAAATTGTGAGTGGTTCATTAGGGACTCAATGGTTTGGTGGAACTAAGTGGGGAGCATTGGGCGCATTGGTGGGTGGAATAGTGGGGATATTTTTTCTGCCTTTTGGGCTGTTGATTGGGCCGCTCATTGGGGCGTTTGGATTTGAAAGGTTATTTGCGAAAAGGGAGATCAGGGAGTCTGCGGTGTCCGGTGTCGGCAGTATGGTGGGAACTCTGGTGGGAATTGTCGTCAAGGTGGTCATTGGAGTTGCGATGGTTGTTTGGTTCTTTTTGGATATTTGGGTGATCAAATAGAATAGTGAAGAGTGAAGAGTGAAAGATGGGGAATGGAGGACAGGGGTGGTATCAAATTCATTTTTTGAAGTTTAGAGTTTAAAATTTAGAGTTTCGATTTTGCTTTCAGTTTCTCATCGTTTCAGGGTTCAATAGCTGTGCCGTCTCCTGGGCGGTCGCAATGAGGGCGCGAGTTTTCATTGAGGAAAGTCCGGACACCGTAGAGCAATTTGCCCTGTGAAAGCAGGGAACGTGAGTCGAGAGACAAGCGGATGGAAAGTGCAGCAGAAAATACACCGCCGATGGCTCGTAAGGGCACAGGTAAGGTTGAAATGGTGGGGTAAGAGCCCACCGCGCCGAGGGTGACCGGAGCGGCAATGTAAACCCCAAGTGGTGCAAGACATAACAGGGAAAGGACTGCTCGTCCGTTCACTCCCGGGTATTAGTCGCACTCCGCGCAAGCGGGGCGCTCGGTGCAAGCCGAGTTGAGAGAAATGACCGTCCAGCTTCGGGTAAAATCGGGGTGGACAGAATCTGGCTTACAGGGAGACGGCACTCTTTTTAATAGCTGAGAGCGGGGAGCGGGGAGCGGAGAGGAATTCGGGATGCGCGACTGGAGTCACGCGGTCCTATCTCTTGTGGATGGGGCGCATGGGTTTTTTGTTGGCCGCAGGTTTTTCTTGAGCCTTGTCGTCTTTGTTGGGGGCTATCGGGCTTTCCAAAGATGGGAGGAGGGAATCGCCAGCGAAGTTGCGGGCTGGGTCAGAGACGTCGTAACGCTTGTCCATGTTGAGTTGGACATTTTTAAGCGATTTGTCGCTATTTACGATGGAAGGTTGGATGAAGATCATGAGTTCGTCGCGATCGACTCCTTTGGTTTTGGTGGAGAATAAGCGACCAAGTCCTGGAATGTCGCTTAGGATGGGGATTCCAGTAACTTTTTCGGTATCGTTGGTGGTGATCAAGCCGCCAAGGACAATGGTTTGATTGTTAGGAACGGTGACCGTTGTTAGAAGTTCACGCGTGCCGATGATGGGAACGCTGCCTATTCCTTCGATGGGATCTGATTTATCGATAATGTCATCACTGAGAAGGGCGATTTGGAGGGTGATCTCATCATCCGAGTTTACGAGAGGAATTACTTCGAGTTTCAGTACAACATCACGATATTCGATGTTGGTGGAGACTCCGCCACTTCCGAACTGGTTAGAGTTGGTAGGGATGGCGATGCGGCGGCCAGATGAGATCGTGCCTTTACGGTTGTTGGCGGTGAAGATGGATGGGCGGGAGAGAACGGTAAAGTCGTCTCTAGATGAGAGTAAGTGTACATAAGCGGCTAGTGAGTTACCGATTTTTCCGTAAACAGACAGGCCGTTTTGGTTAGGGAAGCCTGGGATAGCACCTGTAATAGGAGAGATTAGACCCGTAGGATCGGAACTGGTGGCACCTAGACCTTCACCAAGGTTAGAAAAACCGATTCCGCCATCTTCGTTTCCGCGGAATGCGCGAATCCAATCGACTCCAGTGGAAGTGGTGTCGCCGAGGGAGAGTTGTCCGAAGACCGTTGAGATCATGACTTGATCGGCTTTGACATCGACCTGATCGAGGAGTTTTTCGATGATTTCCACGCTGGATGGGGGTCCTTGGACGATGATGGAGTTGGTGATATTATCGGCGACGAGAAGGGTACGACCAACGAGGAGAGAGACAGGAGCTGAGTTGACGTTGGGATCTTGGAGTGCATCGCCACGGCTACCGCTGCCACTGCTGCTGCCACCGCCGTTACCGCCAAATCCGTTGGATCCGCCGAGACCAGAACTCGAAGAGTTTCTATTATTGTTAGAATTGTTAGTTTGTGAACGGTTAGATTGGCCACCTTGACCGCCGATTGCGGGTTGGCCGCCTGTGGTGCCTTGTGGGCCAGTTGCAGTTCCAGTTCCAGAAAATGCACGGGTTAGAGCATCACCGGCGATGGGAAGAAAATCGGCAACCGCGAGGAATTCGAGTTTTCTGCGAAGGAAATTGCGTTGGTCGGATTGGATATCGAACTGACTGATGAGGCCTTCGATGAAAACGAGATCGACAGGGCGTCCAATGGCAACGATGCGGTTGGTGCGGGCGTCTGGAATGATTTGTATGGGTGTTTCTTCGCCAGCTGAACCGCCGCCTGCGGAATCGGCAAGGCCGGCATTGGGGATGTTATCGTTTGCAATATTAGGTTGAGGAGCGCGTTGGATTCCAGCAGTGCGGGTGGTTTGTTGCTGATTGCCAAGCATTTCGTTGAGGGTGGTGGAGAGCTCGGTGACATCGGCAAATTTCACATTGATGAAACGGGTGGCGACGAGAGAGGAAGGTTTATCGATTTGAGCTTTGATATCGATGAGCTTGCGGATCAGGGAGGTGTTTTCGGTGATGATGACTGCAGCGGCGTTGGTAGAGGCGGCAATAGAACCGTAGGCTCCGAACTGGCCGATGATTTGGGTAAAGGTGCGGACGGCTTCATCAGGCTTGATGTGGTCGAGCTTCATAAAGTAGGTGATGACTGCGTCACCTTGAGGGAGAGGATCGTTTTCGGTAAAGACGGGGATACCAATGTTAGTGGGTCTAATACCACCAGACCCTAGCGTGAGGAAATCGAGTTTGGGATCGGTGGCATCTGGAACGAAAATGAAGCCTTCAATGGTTGCGGTTTTTTTGAGGATTTCGGCAGCTTGGGCGTAGGTGAGAGGGGTTTTGGGAGAAGCGTCTAAGTTTAATGCAAATGAGGCTTTAGCTGCAGCAGAGGAGACAATGACCCTGCGATCAGTGTATTTGGTGTAGAGGCCAGCTAGATCGTTGCCATTGAAATCCGTGCTTTCGATTTTTTCCTTGATTAGCGTTTCGTTGCCGACTGGTGGCACACCGGGGATGGCTGGAACTTCCGGATTTTGTGAAAAAAGAGGAAGGCCAGTGATTAAGAAAAGGGTTAGAATATAAAAGTGGTGGATCATGCGATGAAGGAGAAATGATTTACTGAAACGCATACAAAGAAATTATCTAGTGCGCTGAGGGCGTTGCTGCGAGTTGTTGTTCGCTGGGTTTTGATTGGATTTCGCGGGCGGGACGATTCTTGGTCGTGGAGATGGGGGTGGGGGTGGCGTGATTTGACCGGGCGCTTGTTGATTAGGCTGATTTGGATTGAAGCCAGCAGGTAATTGTTGTTCAGGGGCTTTGTTGCTGTTTGGAGTATTCAGGACTACGAGATCAGGTTCAAAGCGGACTTGCCCAGTGAATTGTCCGTCAGTGAGAGTGACGATGGTTCCCAGACGGGTTCCAGAGTTACGATCAACGGATACGACTTGGAATTTAGAACTGGAGTTGGGTTGGATGACGATTTTTTTCTTATCTTTTTTGTGAGCAATCGTGATCCAATAGCCACCTTGGACTGGAGCGATACTGGTGAGGTGGTAGTCATCGAAAGGGCTTTTTGTAGGGGCTGGTCCGGCCACAACTGGAGGAGTCGTGAACAGGCTGGGTGTCCAGAGCTTGCTGTAGTATGAGAGTGGTTTTTTTACTGGAATATCCGCATGTGCGAAGCAGCAAAAAATAAAGCTTAGAAATGTGATGAAAATGGATTTTTTCATGAGTCGGGTGCTTCTGCTGGAAACCATTGAGAGATGACTGCGGTGCAGTCGATGAGTTTGTCGTCCAAGTTGTTTGGTTTTAGGAGAATTTGAGTCGCCGTGCGGAAAGCGGATGGTTCATTGATGGTATGAAGCCATTTGTAGAGGTCTTGTTCACTGCCGGTGACGCCAATTTCGATTTGAGTGCGGTGATAGTAAGTGCCTCTGGTATCAGTGGGTAAAAATCTTTGTTTGCCTTTGATGGTGAGCCCGGCTGTGCGTGCTTGCTCGTCGATGTAGGATTGAAGTTTGCCTTTAACGGTTTGGTCATCGGTGGCGGCGGGCTCGTTTTGCGCGAGCCAGTCCATTTGTTTGGAGAATTGATCCGAGTTGGTCTGGGTGTTGATGGCGAGTTGCAGTTTGGTTTTCGCGGTTTCGAGATTGGTCTCGAAAATGGCTTTTTTCTCTTTGAACTGGGCGAAGAGGAAAAAATTAATCATCAAAAACCCCGCGAGGAGTAAAAGGGAGAGTAGATTTTTTTCGCGGGATGACATAAAAGAGTTAAGGAGAATTTAGGTTAGAAAAGTGGGGTTGTCAGTTTATGAGCTTGAGGATTAACCCCAGAAAGGCAGGTTAGTTACGGGGTGGTTTGTGGGAGATTGGCGGTGTGGGTGAATTCCCAACCAACCGCGATCTGTTGAGGAGGGCCTGGGGACCATTCGTAATTCAAAAGCTCATTGCTTTGTTTAAGTTTACGCGCGAATTCGGTGACGGCTTCTGCTTGGGGAGCTTCACCGATTAATCGGATATTGGTTGCTGAAATTTCAGCTGTTTTCAAACGCAGGCCAGTGTTGGGTGGGATGCATTTTTGGATTCGGAGGAGGATATCCATCGTGTTGTATTCGCTGGAGATGGCGTATTCGAGTTCATCCCATTTGTTGTTGTGAATCACGAATTTCTCAACCGACGGGGCGATTTCTTTTTCCCGAGCGGTGAGTTGCTTGGTGGTGGAGTGGGTTTTCCAGAGATCGTAACTGAAATAGCCGATCGCACCGATGTAGAAAATGGCAAGGGCTGCAACGGCGAGGAGGGTGTTTTGGCGTTTTTGAGCGGCGCGGCGGGCAGCACGAACATCTGCGGGGAGGAGTTGGCTGAGAGGTTCAGGTAGAGTGGGTGTGGGTTTTGTGGTGATCTCGACACGGATACTGAACGCCTTGGACAGCTCGGTAGTTTGGGTGGCTTCGTCATTTGACCAAACGATGGCTTTATCAGGATTAACTTGGATGCCTTGGAGGGATAGTTGGGTTGTGGCGATGCGGATTTCACGGACTAGGTTGGCATCGGGAGAAATTCCGGTTGAACTTGTGGCTTGGCAGTAGACAAGTTTTCCCTGGTGATGGATGGCGAAGACCCAATGATCTAGTTCGCGCCAAAGAGTGAGTGTGTTGCCGCTGGTTGGCAGGGCACGGGCGGAGATATCGAAAGCTTTGGGGGATTTTGACGGGAGGGACTCTGAACTGGGATTACGCAGGACCACGGAGAGCAGGGTGGATTCCTCGCTGGTAGTGGAGATGGGAAAAATGTCGGTGAGTTGCCCTGCGAGAGGATCTGGGCGTAAGCCAAGGCGTTCGGTATGGGTAGCGGCGAGATCGGGAAAGAGGGCTGCATCAGTGGTTTGAACGCGCAGAGGTAAAGCGGTGAATGCTTGGATGGGAAATAGGAAGATCAGATCACCGGCTGGAAACTTTTCAATTTCAGAAGCAAACTTGACGGGGTGGGAGGATTCAAGGGTGGCGGGTTGATTTGGCGCAATCGACCATATTTCCCATTCGGTATCGCCCGGGATAAGAAGGTGTTTTGAGGTGGATTTTGCCATGGTGAATTGAAGAGTCTTTAGAGGTGGGGGGACGGAGTCAGGAGTCAGGAGTCAGGAGTCAGGAGTCAGGAGTCAGGAGTCAGGAGTCAGGAGTCAGGAGTCAGGAGTCAGGAGTCAGGAGTCAGGAGTCAGGAGTCAGGAGTCAGGAGTCAGGGAATGATTTCGATGGTGCGACTTAGTAGAATGGGTTTTCCGGTTCGATTTCTGAGTATGGTGACGATGCGGCGTTTGGATTCTCCTGAGCGGGCGGTTGAGTTGATGCGGGTGGTGGTGTCGTTCAAAGTGAAACGCTGGGCAATGTCTTGACGTGTATTTGCGTCAATGCCAAGCAAGGAAAGTGCGGAAGCGATATCTTGGAACGGAGTGTCGTCCTCGGTGTCACGAATTCCATCGGTCCCGAGTACGGTTGAAGGGATGATGGATGCCTGTTCTGGGGTGACCTCAGCTGCGACGGAAATGAGTTCGGCATCGGCCTCATTGATGTCCAAAGTCCCGCCAGACCATACAGTGAACCAATTTCTCCAATCGGGGCGGAGGAGTTCGATTTCATTCATGCCGCGAACCAAGCGCATTTCCTCGATGTCGTAGAAGGGTCGATTGAAGGGTTGGTTGATGCGTCCCATTTCGTTGTATTCGTTGACTTCGGCACCGTTGAGGGCTTGTTCTTCATCGGTATCCACCCAATCGGTTAGGGCATCGGTTAGGGCTTGGGCTTCATCAAGCTCCATGCCCCAGTGAATGAAGATGGAGCGGATGAGGGTTTTGTCTTCGGCTAAAACTAGGGTGTTGATATTGTATCTGGCACTTTCTGAGGTGAGGGTGACGTGGATTTCCTCGTTGTTTTCCTCGTCGATACGGTGGAGGAGGGGGTCGCCGCGTTTAACGACGGGATTAGCGCCGACAGCGATGCCCATTTCTGCGAGTTGCAGGGCGCGTGAGCCATGGACTTTGGCGGTGGTTATTTCTGCATCAAATGAGATGACTCGCAAGGTGGTGATGGCGGCGAGCGACAGAATCGCGATCAACCAAATCACGGCGATCAAAGCGATGCCGGGTTTGTGTTGAGCGAGTTGTGAACGGCCTGTGTGCATTCGATTACTGAGTTGGGATTACAGGTGTGGGCGGAACGTTGGGTGCGGGAATTACGATGCTGGGATTTTGAGGGGCTCCTGTCTGGCTATTTCTAGCGCTACCTTGAAGTTGCCTCATGAAGACTTCTGGATTTTGTTTTGGTGGAATCCAGAAAATGTGGCGCATGGGTTCTCCATCCGCACCGAAAGCACAGGTGAGTTCCAATTGGATGGGAAGTTTGCCGGATTCATCCCAAACGTATTCGTATTCGAGTTGAGTGGGATTAAGGACGCGCCATTCGAAAATTCGAACATCTGTTAGAAGAGTGATTTCAGCGAAAGGGACTTCTTCGGTGGATGAGGATTTGAAGCTGCTGCCCGTTCCCTCGGATGAAGTTTCATCAAGAATGGGGTTTTCATAATAGCGCAGAACGATGTCTATGAATCCTGAACGACGCATGACTGTGGAAAGTTGAACGGCTTTTGCGGTGCGTTCCTGATTGCCCCAAGTGAATGAAAGGGGGACGTTTTCTAGGGTGAGATCGCTGAGGTAATGTGATGGGGTCTCGGTGACTTTAAGATCGAGACGTGTATTTCCGGGTAGAGATGTGAAGCGTTTTTCTAATAAGTCAAAAAATGCTTGGTGTAGCATTTCTTCGTTTTGGGTTTTAACGATATTATTACCCAAATCAAGGGCTGCACGCGAAGTTGAGAATACCATACCAAAGAGAAGGCCGATCATGAGGAGAGCAATCACTATTTCTAGCAGTGTGAATCCCGATCTTGATTTTTTTGGTGATGATTTCATGGCTGATACATGAGGTTGTAGCGCCATGTTTCCACGGAGCGGGATTGCCATGATCCGTCTGCGAACCAATTTGCAGTGATCTGTATGTGAAACATTTCCTGAAGCAGCTGCCCGTCTTGGTTTTGCAAGTCTTCGATGGGTTTGATCACAACATCGAGTTCGATATTGGTGCCTTCGACAGGGATCTGGGCTGTGCCTTCCTCGAGGGTTGGAAAGGAAAGTTGTTCTGCTAGTGCGGAGTCTAAAATACGAGTGATTCTGAGTTCTTGTTGGGTGATGGTTGCGGTTTGTGCCATGCGATGAAAAGCAACGGCAAGTCCTGTGCAGGCAATGGCGAAGATGCCTATGGCCAGAATCACTTCCATGAGCAGGAAGCCTTTGCGATTCTTGGTTGATGGATGAGATGCTATCAAAATGACGAGCTGCAGAATGGTTAGTTTGCTTCAAGTTCGGAATCGGCGATGGTGGCGGTCAGCGGATGATAGGTATCCTGGGCGTAACTGTTATCCATCACGAGGCGAACGGTGATGGGTTCGCAGAGTCCGTCTGGATCGAAGCGCCACACGGGAACGTTTTTTTCATCGGGTATCAAAAATTTTTCGGTGTTCCAATGGCGAATGGTCAGTTGGATATCGGGATCGATGTTGATGGTTTCCTGGATCCCGGTATGTCGGGATGACTCGCTGGAAATACCGCCGATTTCATTTCCTTGGGCAGTTGTGCGTTCGCTGTTTCCGGCTTGGGTGAATGGAACGAGTTTAACCGAGCCGGGATGAAATTCGATGGCATAGGGTTTTTGATTTAAAATGGCGACCGTGCGTGCCTTTTTCGCGAGGAGTTCGATTTCGCCTGATTGGTTCGTTAGGGTGCGCTCGGAATCATTGATTGTTAACGATGCAATGACGCCAGCGGTGATGACACCGATGACAAGAAGAACGATAACGATTTCGATGAGCGTGAAACCTTTTTTCAAATGTGATTCACCGCGGAGGGGCGGAGGAACGCGGTGCTTGGGTTGTAAGCTAAGATGCAATTTTATGATGTTTCTAGTGATTCCTTAAGCGCATGGGTTAAGGAAGAGATTGTTAGAAACACGTTACGTTAGTCCTGAGAAGACATGTCGTCATCGGTGTTTTCCTGTCCATCAGGACCCAAAGTGTAGATTTCGAACTCACTGGTATCTTTTTTACCAGGGTTGCGGTAGCGGTAAGGAGCACCCCATGGATCGGTTGGAACGCCTTTTGTGCCTGCGGTTGACCAACGTTTCGGGACGGGAGGGGAGGATGGTTTGACAAAAAGGGCCTCGAGTCCTTGTTGAGTGGTTGGGGGCTGACCGGCCAACATCTTGTAGCTTAGAACCGCTGCTTTGAGGTTGCCAAAATCAGCATCAACGCGCTGAACCTTGGCTCCTTCTCCAATCTTATTCAGTCCAACAATTGATCCAGCAATGATCACACCAATAATGCCCAAGACGATAACAATTTCTAGGAGGGTGAAACCTTTGGAAGAGGTGCGAACGGGTTTGAGAGTATGAATTTTCATAAGAGTTACAGGGGCATTGAAAGAATATGTGTATATTCTATGTCAGAAGACGGCGGTGTCAACTTTGGGGAAGGTTCCCAAGATGAGGTGTAAACTGCCGACAAGGGGGGAAGTTGCGGTGAAAAGTAAATATATCAGCTGCTTAATTGAAGCTTCAATCTTGTGTATTCAGTTTATTTGACCGTTTTTTCATTAGATTCAGGTTCTCGGAAGTCCCGAAATAAGTTTATTTTGGGTAATTTTCCGCCTGAGTTCGCAATGACTCCAAGATGCCTGCTATTGGCATCATACCACCATTGTTGTTCTGAGATTAGTGAGGTTACATCAGAGCCTTGAACCTTATATGTGAAACTCGCCTCAAAATAACCGCTTGCCGGGGTGCTTTGATTACCCAGTGGGGCATCGATAATTTTTGAACTATCGGGTTCGATCGATAAGACTTGCTCGCCTAATTTCGCCTCAATGGTTTTGTCGCTTCGATTGATCCATAGAGTTTGGCTGATTTTGAAATTTAAATTGATCACTGTCAGTTTGACCGGTGCAATTTTGTTTTCTGGATCGCTGGATATGAGTAGAAGAATATTAGTGAATTCAGTAGGAATTTCAACAGTGGGTGCTTCCGGAGATATATCTTTTGGATTATCGACCTGAGAGGGAAGTAGTAAGAGTCGAGTGGTGTTAGAACTGATTTTATATACCGCTGAAAGATTCATGCTCGGTAGATCAACTTGTTGTGAAGTTGATCCATCAAATAAATGCAGGGATTTCGGAGCGGTAGCGGGTCGCTCTAAAAATAGAATTCGGCAATCACGTTTAGCAACCTTTTCAGCATATGATTGAGTAAATAAAGTGAGAAGCGCAGTGAAGATGAGGTATTTAATTTTCACATGATTGGGAGGGTGTTAGATTTACTCGGTTTCTTCCGGTTTTACATCTTCAGTGGACTCTTCTTCATCTGGTGATCGGAAGTCTCGGAAATAGTATATTCTCGGTAATTTGCCACCGGTGTTCACCATGAATCCTAAATGTTTGCTTGCGGTATCATGCCACCAAGCTTGTTCTGTGATTGGAGCGTATTCTCCTTTGCCATTTGCTTGATAGATGAATTGCGCGGTGTAGTAGCCGCTGGGAGAAATGGGGTCTTTGGAGATAGTACGACCTTTTGGATCCACAGTCATTTGGGCGCTGCCTAATTTGGCGGCAATTCGGTGGTCGGTTAAATTATACCAGAGGGTTTCACCAGGTTTAAGTTTGCCTGCTCCGGTGTCGACCAAGTTCATCTTGATTGGGATAACTGTATTTTCTGGATCAGGGGTAATGATGATGTAGAACTCTCCGACATTTTCAGGAATTTTGAGCAAGGGTGATTTAGGAAGTAAATTTTTTGGGTCTGTGATTTTATTGGCTGTGATCGCTATGGTTAGCTCACCAGGAGGTAGTTTGATCACCTCGGATAAATTCATGCTGGGCAATGTAACGGCTTGGCTTACTTTGCCATTGAAGAGAAATGCTACTTTCGGTGCGCTTTGTGGGCGTTCAGGAAATACGATGCGACATGTGCGTGACTGTGCATGTAGTGTGCTCGCTAGTATGAAAAATCCAGCGGTGATAATAGTAATGATGCGAGTCATAAAGAGCATGATGAATCCAGTGGTGAATCTTTGGTTGTTAGACTTCGTTGGCGTTAAGCCATCTAAATGATACAATATCGTAGTATCTGCCGAAGGTGACATTTCTTTGGTTGGCTGGAGGGTCGATGGAATCTGCGGCGTCTGATTTATCGCAGAATTCGCGGGTTCTTTTGACAATCGCCTCGCACCATGCTTGGGCAATGACTTTGCCGTCTTTGTCT